>RCUS01000028.1_pt1 | contig 138222 bp, 122 predicted proteins | sample 2166221 | NCBI WGS metagenome assembly RCUS01 (sample SAMN09932758, study PRJNA488358) | compost metagenome | isolation source: compost soil in cyclohexanecarboxylic | place: Germany: Experimental Botanical Garden
AGGATTTTAACCCTATGCTGTTACGATTCAGTCAGTTAAACACCCACAGCCGTGCCGAGTTGAGCGCGATAGAAAATGCCGTTGCCATGATCGTATTTAAACCCGATGGCACCGTGCTGCGCGCTAACGATTTATTTCTAAAAACGATGGGATTTCAACGACAGGAAGTTATCGGCCAGCATCACCGCCTCTTTTGTTCCCCGGAATATGTCGTCAGCCCGGCATATCGCAAACACTGGGATATGTTAAATAACGGCAAGCCCATTACCGATAATATAAAACGCATTCGCAAAGACGGCGAGGCCGTGTGGCTGCAGGGCACCTATACCCCGGTGATGAATAAACAGGGGCGGGTGGTGGAGATCGTCAAGATCGCCAGCGTTGTGACGGAGCGCATCACCCAGGCGCAGGAGCATCAGAGCCTGCTGTCGGCGCTAAACCGTTCGATGGCAATGATCACCTTTGACGCGCACGGCAAGATCCTTGCCGCCAACGACAATATGCTGAAATTGATGGGCTACCGAATCGAGGAGGCGCGGGGACAGGCGCATGCGGTGCTCTGCCCACCTGAGTTTGCCCATTCTGACGATTACCGCCAGCATTGGCGGCGTCTCGCACGCGGCGAGTTTATCACCGGGCGTTTTGAACGGGTGAACCGGCGCGGAGAGCGGGTATGGCTGGAGGCCAGTTACAACCCGATTCTTGATGATGATGGGCAAGTGGTCAAAGTGGTGAAAATTGCTCAAGATATCACCCGGCAGATGATCCAACAGCAGCACGAAGAAGAAATGGTGCGTAATGCCCACCATTTATCACTGGATACTGACCGGACCGCTGCACAAGGGGCCGTGATCGTCCAGCAGGCGGTCGCAGGCATGCAACAGGTTGAAGCGGCCGCGCGCGATACTTCCGCGGTGGTCAGTGAGCTGGGCATTGGTTCACAGCAGATAGGCACTATGGTGGAGGCAATCCGTAAAATCGCCTCTCAAACCAACCTGTTGGCGATTAATGCCTCGATTGAGGCAGCGCATGCGGGTGAGCATGGGCGCGGATTTGCCGTTGTCGCTAATGAAGTACGTACTCTGGCGGAACAGTCTCGCCAGGCGGCGACTGAAATTGAACGTATCACCAAATCTATTCAGCAGGGAGTGGCGGCGGCCATAGCCGGCATGGCGGTCTGTGTGGAACAGGCTGGCGGTGGCGTGGCGTTGACGCACGATGCCGGTGAAGTGATTAATCGGGTGAATATAGGTATGCAGGATGTGGTCAAACTGATGCAGACGTTTACCACGGTCAAGCAGGGAGAGTCGTTGCACTGAGGTCGGTGACGCTAACCCCTGCCGGGGTTAGCGTCATTCTTCACTCAACTTGTTTTGTTGCCGACTGTTGCGTACCTGGCGCATAAGAAAGTTGCATTGCCTGTTGCGGCATAGCGATACCGGCTTGATCAAAGTGTATTTTGACCAGACGGTCGAGGGCATACTGCACCACCCACTGCTTTAACGCCTGGGTGCGTACGGTCACCCGGGTGGTGAAGGAGCGATCGCCCAGCGCCACTACGCCGTTGAACACCGGTTCGCCCACCAAAAAGCTCTTCACCTGTTCGTCTTGTTTCAACGCGGCGACGGCTTGATGCAGCACCTCATGGACATGATCGATATCTTCGTCACGGCTAACGCTGTAGTTGGCGCGGTACACGCCAAATTCACGGGCGTAATTCGCCAGCGTCGTGATCGAAGAAAAGGGGACGATATGATACACGCCGTAATCGTCCCGCAGGCCAATCGACCGGATGGTCATGCGCTCAACCGTACCGGTAATGCCGCTGACGGTGACGTACTCGCCGGTATTCATGCCGTTCTCAAACTGGATGAATACGCCGGTGATCACGTCCTTTACCAGCGTTTGCGCGCCAAAACTGATGGCCAGCCCCAACGCCCCGGCCCCGGCCAGCAGCGGGGCAATATTAATCCCCACCTGCGACAGCACAATCATAATGGTAATGGTGCTGATAACGATGGCCAGCACGTTACGAAACAGCGTCAGCAGCGTGCGTTCACGCGCGCTGGGACGGATGCCGTTGCTCAACTCCAGCGCCAGTCGATGTTCGATAACGCTGGCCATCAGCGTCCAACTGATAACCGCAATCACCAGGATCAGCAGGATATGTACCAGTCCGCCGACGATTTTTTCCCCGTTTTCGCTGCTTGCCCACTGGTAAAGGTTGATCAGATGCCAGGCGTCAAACAGCAGCAGCGTGACCGTCAGTACCACCATCACCCGCAATATTTTCAACCCATTGGGAATATAGGAATTAATACGACGTTCCAGCATCGGATAGCGTCGGTTGACATCATCCGGCAGCGAAATACGGCGGAAAATCCAGCGGGTCAGTTGGCCGGAGATCAACGCCCCGACGCCGATAACCACCAGGCTTTTTACCGTTGCGGTCATCATAAAGTTCAGGCTGTTGCCAATATCGAACTGCGACAGGACAAACAGCACCAGGAAATAAGCGATCGCCAGCAGGTGCCAGACATGGCCCAAACCGCGCAGAATGATGCTGAAGAACGCCATCGATCGTTCGGCCAGCAGGTTAATCTGGAGCTGTATCGGCTTGCGGTTACGCAGGATCAACGCCAGTGCGTATAGCGTCAGTGCCAGCATGATGACCAGATTGGCTGCGGCGGCTGCGGGGTAACTGATCTGTGTCGCCACTACCGGCACCACCACCATCAGGCCGTAGCCGATCAGGCCACTCAGCCAGGCAAGGCGCGTATTCCAGTAATGGGCGACGGCATCGGAGAACGCAAAAGGGCGCAGGTAATCGAAATTGGGTGCAAAAATCAGCCGCAGCACCGCCTTGAAGAACTCGATCACCGCGAAGGCGCTAAGAAACAGGGTTTGCAGCCGCAATATGGTGGCGTTGTCGGCGTGGACATGACGGGCAAACAGGTTACCGGCAGTCAGTGCCAGCAACAACACCAGCAAATCGATAGCGAAGGCGCCGAGGATCGCCGTTGGCAGTTTGTACCACGAGTCATGCTGAAGTTTGGCGTTGTGCCCCCAGTTGCCGATGCGTTTGTATAGCGGGCGGATTATCCGGCGGATCAGATGGAAGAGGGCAAAGGTCAGCGCAACCGTCAGCAGAAAATAGCCCAAAGCCCGAAAGAAAACGTCCGGATGGAAAGTGCGTTTTGGCCCAGAGTCGATCAGTTTTTGCCTCGAGTTTAACTTCTTGTCGAGGGTGCTAAGGCTGTCTTGCGCCAAACTGGTCAGGCTTTCGCTCAGCGAGTCTGACGGCTCGGGCGTTGCTGACTTGGGCTGCGCTGCGGCTGGTTGATCCGCCGCCTGTCTCAGATGGTTAATTAGCTCGGCACGGGCTTTGTCGTCTTGCAGAATATCTGCGAGCGCCGCGTAGGAGGCTTTTTGCTGCTCGGTTTGGCCACTGGGAGCGGGATCCTGTGCGGGCTGCGCCGTTGCCAGTGGAGAAACTGCATAAGTGATCAGCAGCAGCAACAGGGGAAACAGCTGTTCTCGCAGATGAGAACCGAATCGGGAGTATGCGGTTGCGGGCATGTATCCTCTCTTGGGGCTCTGTAAATCGGCGGATTAATTACAAATGTTAAGAAAAACAAAGAATATAGTAGAAAATGAAGAGGCGCAGGGAGTGATAACGCGTGCTATTGCCATATAGAAACGGCGGGCCCGGAACAGGCCCACCGCTGGGAGGGTAAATCAGGATACGTGCTGCAAGAACTCCTGCAAGCGCGGGCTTGGCGGGTGGTTGATCAGGTCATGCGGGTTGCCGTCTTCTGCAATCCGGCCTTTATCAATAAAGATCAGTCGCGAAGCCACTTTTTCGGCAAAGCCGACTTCGTGGGTGACGATGACCATGGTCATGCCTTCTTCCGCCAGATCCTGCATAACCTTCAGCACTTCATGGCGCAGTTCCGGATCAAGTGCGGAGGTCGGTTCATCAAACAGCATCATTTTCGGTTTTACCGCCAGCGCACGGGCGATGGCCACGCGCTGCTGTTGGCCGCCGGAAAGCTCGGAAGGGTAGTGATGTGCACGCTCCGCCAGGCCGACTTTGGCCAGCAGTTCGCGCGCCAGTTTTTCCGCGTCCGACTTTTTCAAACCGCGTACGCGGATCGGGCCGAAGGCAACGTTTTCCAGTGCGGTCAGGTGTGGGAACAGGTAAAACTGTTGGAATACCATGCCGGCTTCCTGACGGATCAGACGATCGTCAACCTTGGGATCGTTGGCTTTCAGACCGTCGACGATCAGATCGCCACTGGTGATCTCTTCCAATTTGTTGATGCAGCGCAGCAGCGTGGATTTGCCGGAGCCGGAAGGCCCGATAATCACCACCACTTCACCCTGATTAATTTTCAGGTCGATATTGTGCAGCACCTGGGTTTGCCCAAAGTGCTTGGAGACGTTTTTAAATTCAATCACAGGATTTTCATCCTTCTTTCCAGACGACGCAGCACGAAGCTCAGCACCAGGGTAATAATCAGATAAATAACCGCCACGGCGCTCCAGATTTCCAGCGCGCGGAAGTTGCCGGCAATAATTTCCTGGCCCTGACGGGTCAGTTCCGCCACGCCGATCACGATAAACAGCGAGGTGTCTTTAATGCTGATGATCCACTGGTTACCCAGCGGCGGCAGCATGCGGCGCAGCGCCAGTGGCATAATGACATAACGGATGGTTTCGCGGCGCGACAGACCCAACGCCAGACCTGCTTCACGGAAGCCGCTGTGGATCGACAATACGGCGCCGCGAGTGATTTCCGCAATGTAGGCGCCGGAGTTGATCATGATGGTGACCACCGCCGCGCTAAAGGGATCGATGCGCAAATCGCTGAACGCCATCGGCAAGGCGAAGTAGATAAACATCACCTGCACCACGATAGGCGTGCCGCGAATAACTTCGATGAATACCAGGGCGATGTGGTTGGCAATCCAACCGCCGTAGGTACGGGCAAAACCGGCAACGAGGCCGATGATCAGGCCGCCAATCAGACCGAGGACCGAAATCCACAGGGTCATTTTGGCGCCTTCTAACAGGATAGGGATGGCGGGCCAGATGGCGCTCCAGTCGAACTGCATGGTGTTTTCTCCCGGTGATCCCAAACGTGGGAATCAGATACAACAAAGCGCAGGGGCTAAGGCACCACCCCTGTGCTTAAGTGAATCAGTGACTGACTTCATCCGTTATTTAGGTTCGGTACCGAACCATTTTTTGTAGATTTCGTTGTAGGTGCCGTTGTCGCGCAGCGTTTTCAGCGCGCCATTCACCTTCACGCGCAGTTCGTCACTGCCTTTAGGGAAGGCGATGCCGTATTGCTGTGCTTCCAGCGAGTCGCCAACGGTTTTGAACTTGCCGGCGCCGGCGGTTTTAATGAAGTACAGAATGTTTGGCGTGTCGTGCAGCACCGCGTCAGCGCGTTTGGTGCCCAGTTCCATATAGGCGTTATCGATGTTCGGGAACTGACGCAGGTCTTTGGTTTTGATGTGCTGCTTGGCGTAATCCACGGAGCCGGTGCCACTCTTCACCGCCACCACTTTGCCGTTCAGATCGTCAATGCCCTTGATGCTGTTATCGTTGGCGTTAACCATCACCAGCAGGCCGCTTTTGTAGTAGCCGTCAGAGAATTCGATGGCTTTTTTACGTTCTTCGGTAATGGTGATGCCCGCCAGCGCCAGGTCGATATTTTTGGTTTGCAGTGCCGGGATGATGCCGCTGAAATCCATAGGCTTCAGGGTGTAATCCAGTTTCAGTTCTTTGGCGATAGCGGCCCACAGGTCGATATCGAAACCAACGTATTTATCGCCTTGTTTGAATTCAAAAGGAACGAACGCGGTATCGGTGGCGACGACCAGTTTGTCTGCTGCGTGGGAGCTTACGGCAAAGGCCAGCGAAAGTGCGGCCAGGGAGACTTTAAAAATTGACTTCATGAGAGGAATTTCCTGTACAGGTTGCGGATTACCCATTTTTTATATTGCAGTTGGTGCCATGAAAAAATCGTGCCATGTTTTCAACTACTATAAAAACAAAGAGTTGCGGTGTGATGTTGGCTCTGAAGGTCGAATTATTATTTTTATGCACCAAATTGAGGCCCCAAAATGGTGCTTTTGGCGACCTGGTGGTGCATGGGTCTATCATTAACCAAATAATGGGGTTGAAACAACCGATAGTTAACGGTTTCGCTTCAATATTGATAACTAACTCTAACTTTTATGCCGCAAGCTTGTTGCATTTGGTGCAGGAGTGTTCTGTCAGAGAGGTCCATGGGGTATATTTTGCGTCGATAAGCTCAACGCAACTGGCTGTCTTTACTGCCGCGACGGTTATATAAACTGCTTGCCGCCTGCTTTTTATCCAACTCGGTTTGGCAGGCCAGGCAATAACGCACGCCTTTCAGCGCCTGCCGACGCGCCAGAGGGATTTCCTCTCCGCATTCCTGACAGTAATGTTCGCTTTCGCCCTGTCCCAGCGCCTGTCTGGCACGCTGTACGGCATCATCGACGGTAGAGTCGATTTGATCTTGTACGGCACCGTCTGCCGCCCATCCGCTTGCCATGATCACCTCGCTAGTGCTGAGTCTTCATCAGTTCGTTTTATCTACTATTTATCTACTATGGGCTGTTTTTTGAGCAATTCAAGCGGCGTAAAAGAAAAACAGGCCGGGGCAAAGCCCGCAGCCTGTTCAATCCCGCAATGCGGAACGCTTTGATTGTTTGTCGCGCAGATTTATTCGATGTTGGACTCGATAAACCACAGGAACTTGTCCAGATCGCGTGACGCAGCGGTAAACATATCCGCGGTATCTTCATCAGCGACTTCTGTGATGGCCTTGCGAATGTCGTTCGCGGCCACACCGTAGCGATCGGCCAGCGCTTTCAGGTGTTCCTGCACGCTGTGGATGTTGGTCGGATAGCTTTTCAGCGGGGTCTTGTCATTCACGACCTGCACGGTACCCAACGCCACGCCGCCCAACTGCACCACGCGCTCGGCAAAAGTGTCCAGGTGATTGATGATGGCGGTACGGAACCCGTCCAGCATTTCATGCACGGCAATGAAGTTGGCGCCACGCATGTTCCAGTGCGCCTGCTTGGTGATCAACGACAGGTCGGTAAACTGCACCACCTGATGGTTCAACGCCTTGATGGCTTCCAGTTTGGTTTTTTCGTCCATGTCATTACGAGTGTAAAGCAGCTCAGAAGATTTCGTTTTCACCAGTTTAGCGGTACTCATATCAGATATCCTCTCGTTAGTTCGTTGTCCTATTTTTGTCACGGGAGTAATTATAGCAGCGATATAGCATTTTGCAGGCCGAAAATGGCTATTGGATAAATAGGTTCTAACGAATTGAAAATTAACTCCAGTAAGGGTAAGGTTATAGGGATATATTTATTTTTTTTACTAATGGTTTGAATTGTAATGATATTGTTTCGTCCTCTCTCGTGAGGGTGGTTCCGCAGGGTAATAATTTCAGGAAGGCGTTTAATAACCATTTTCATTTATATTTTCATCAAAATTCGTCATTCTAAATAATTTTTATTTCATTTTATTAATTGCCTGTTAATTCATATTGATAGACGAATAACATCCCGCTAAGCTATTTCCCTCCATCTCAGAATTCGCTCCCATGAAAATTAACGTCGTTGGAACCAGTGGCAGTGGCAAAAGCACGGTGGCGCGCCAGCTAGCGGAAAAGTTTGCGCTGCCTCATATCGAGCTGGACAAGCTGTTTTGGCGTCCGCAATGGCAGGGTACACCCGATGACGAGTTTTTGGCGCAGGTCGCGCAGGCGCTTGCCAAGGCGGAGTCCGGCTGGGTGCTTGACGGCAATTACAGCCGGACCAAAACGATTAAATGGGAAAGCGTTGATTGGGTGGTATGGGTAGATTATGGCTTTTGTCGTACGCTGTTTCAGGCGGTGCGTCGTGCCGCTACACGCGCATGGCAAGGTACCGAGTTGTGGCCCGGCACCGGTAACCGCGAGAGCTTCCGCCGTTCCTTTTTCAGCCGTGATTCCATCGTTTTATGGACCATCAAGACCTACCGTAAAAACCGGGCCGGCTACCTTGCGGATATGAACGATGCCCGGTATCGCCATATCCGCTTTATCCAACTGCGCTCTCCGGCGCAGACGGCGAGGTTTATACGCGCTTTGCCCCAGTATTGATCAGGGTGGCTTTCGCTCAGCGTGATGGGAGGTCGGTCATCCAGATAGACCGGCTGGCCAATTACAGCAGCAGGGTGTAATGCACCTTTATCACCGCTTTTTTGATTGGCATCGATACATTAAGTTGGCAAGCGACTTTGTGCGGCTCATGAGGTAAAAATATGGCGTACATACCGGGAAACATCGCCAGCGTCTGGCGGTGGCGTATGATATCCAGCAGTTGTACATCTCGTGCATCGTCATAAGGCAACTCACTTTGCCAATCCCCCGGCAAACCATAATCAATGCGTTCTTCACCGCCGAGGAGCAGATGAATGGCGGCATATTCCTGATGCAGCTCTGCACGTCGGGTTTCCGCTAGCCCGGTGGTTAGCGTCATCACGTCCATAAAGATCTTCTCACCCTTTATCTCATGCCGCCCCTGAGCCAGCTCGGCGAGATCGTATTGACGCACAGCGGTGAGGGTTTCGACCAGTGTCGGTGACAGCCCACGGCCATAGCGTGGGTTAAACAGCGTGTTATAAATCACTTTGATTCTCCATGTGGTTAACCCTATCGGGTTTATTTCCATAACTACCTGGGGGGACTGCGGGGAAAAGTATGCCTGTTTGCCAGCGTGAAAACAGTTAACCCGCCTGCATTCCGCTTTGGGCAAATGCAGGCGTAGCCAACACTCAGGACAGGTTTTCGATTTGCGGTTTGGGTTTGATGGTCAGGGTCGCCCCCATGGAGGCGGTAATGATCGCAGCCAGCGCCAGCCATTGCACCGTCGTCAGGTGTTCATTCAGGAACAGCATGCCCGAAAGCGCAGCCAGTGCCGGTTCCAGGCTCATCAATGTGCCGAAAGTCCGCGCCGGTATTTTTGGCAACGCAATAATTTCCAGCGAATAGGGCAGCGCGGTAGAGAGAATAGCTACGGCCAGGGCGACCGGCAGGATATCAATGTTCAGCAGTGCGCTGCCGGCTTGCCAGGCGCCAATCGGGCAAAACACCACGGCGGCAATCAGTGAGCCCACCGCAACGGTTCCCGGCCCGTGGTCGCCACCGGCTTTCTGGCCGCAGATAATGTAGACCGCCCAACAGGCACCGGCACCCAGCGCACAGGCGGCGCCGAAGGGATCGATGCTGCCCATGTCATGGCCCAACGGCAGCAGGAACCAGAGTCCGGCGATCGCCAGTGCCACCCACAAAAAGTCAATCGCACGGCGTGAAGAGAACATGGCGACCGCCAGCGGGCCGGTGAACTCCAATGCCACGGCGATACCGAGCGGCAGAGTGCGCAGGGAAAGATAAAACAGGTAATTCATCGCGCCCAGCGCCAGACCGTAAATGAACAACGGTAGTCGGCTACCGGCGGCAAATCGCATGCGCCACGGGCGGAAGATAATAAAGAGGATCAGCGTGCCGATACTCAAACGCAGCGTGGTGATGCCTTCTGCGCCGACCAGCGGGAACAGGCTTTTGGCCAGGGAGGCACCGCTTTGGATAGAGACCATAGCGATGATCAACAGGCAGATTGGCAGCAGCGTAGAAGACGCTTTTGCGGTTGCAGACGAAGACATCCTTTAGAGCCTTTTATGCATTTCCCACGATCTGGGAAGAGGTCGATGTTTGGATGACGGCAGTGTAAATGAATTGCGGTAAATGTGTCTGAGAAAAGCATTTTCAACGAAAAAAAGCGCTGGCTTACGGCGCCAGAACAGCTTTTATGGTCAAAAAGTGCTCTTTTTTTAAGAATTGTCTGGATATTAAATAGGTGATTCTTATCACAGAAACGCGTAGAATGCGGCTCGAAAATAGAGCGAAATGAAGTAGATACACTGTTCTTGAAATCTAATGTTACACGATATAAAGCATTAGACACTCATTTTAAGGCAGAGTTTCACGCTAATTTTTGTTATATTTTCAATGCATGAACAAATGGATTTACTTAAAAATATAACGCGTTTGAGGTGGTTATGAAAAAAATTGCATGTCTTTCCGCAGTAGCAGCCTGTGTATTAGCAGTAACCGCAGGTACCGCATTCGCTGGTCAGAGCACCGTATCCGCTGGCTATGCGCAGGGTGACTTCCAAGGCGTTGCCAACAAAGCCGACGGTTTCAACCTGAAGTACCGTTACGAGTTCGACAACAACCCACTGGGTGTGATCGGTTCCTTTACCCACGTGGAAAAGAACGGTTCTGAGAACGGTTACTACGGTAAAGCTCAGTACAACTCTATCACTGCCGGTCCAGCTTACCGCTTCAACGACTGGGCAAGCATCTACGGTGTAGTGGGTGTTGGTTACGGTAAAAACATCGACAACGCTCAAAACGGTACTGACCGTAACGGCAGCAGCGACTACGGCTTCACCTACGGTGCTGGCCTGCAGTTCAACCCAATCCAGGACGTAGCACTGGACGTTGGTTACGAGCAGAGCCGTATCCGCAGTGTTGACGTTGGTATCTGGAGCGTTGGCGTAGGCTACCGTTTCTAAGATTTCTCCATGCCTGCGGGCATGAGCATGTGGCGCAGTTGGCCGCATCAGATAAAAATCCGCCTTCGGGCGGATTTTTTTTGCCTGTTATTCGGTGTCGGTCACTTGCCCAATTTTTGCGCCGGTTCCGTTGAAAACCGCGCGCTGCGGGCATCTCGCTCATAGCCTTGCGGCTGCGTAAGAATGTCGTACAGTGCCGGTCGACGACCGTGGATCCAGCGGCGGCCCGTGCTGAGCGGGATCAGGGACAGATCAAGGTTGGCCGTGACCATCTGATCTTCTGCCGCCCAGGTTTCCGCCAGAATGCGGCCATAAGGGTCGAGGATCATCGCATTGCCGGTACGCACTTCGTCATCGTCACGTCCCACTCCGTTGCTGAATAGCACAAACAAACCGTTGTCATGGGCACGTGCCGGGAGCCAGCGCATCAGCCAGCCACGCCCGTGTTCGCCACGAAACGCCGCCTCTATCGCCGCCGGATCCTCCTGCCGCCGTTGCCAAATTTCCAGTGGGATCGGCTTCATGCCGTGTGGGCTACGCGAATGAGTGCCGCCGGTCTGATGCGGTGCCAACAGCACCTCTGCCCCCAGCAATGCGGTCGCGCGGACATTCTCAACCAGGTTATTGTCCCAACAGATCAGCACCCCCATTCGGATACCCCATGGGGTGTCGAACACGGTGAAACTGTCGCCGCTGGCGATTGCCGGGTGTTCAAAGGCATGCAGTTTACGGTGAACGTGAAGCTTGCCGTCGGGTAGGCAAACGGCGTAGGCATTGTAATATTTGCCGTCCTCTCCCAATTCAATCAGTCCGACGCCGATCGCCATGTTATAGCGTTCGGCCAGCGGGCGAATGCGCGCCAGCGAAGGGCTGTCGGCGATGGGCTCCGCCAGTGCGCCAATTTCACCGGCGCTGAGGTGGCGTACGTGCCAATAGCCGGTGATGCACATTTCCGGGAAGGTCAGCAGCTGGATCTGTTCGGCGGCGGCGCGGGTGATAAAGCCCTCGATCACCGACAGGTTGTAGTTTTTATCATTGGCGCGATGCTGAAACTGCACCGTCGCGGCGCGTAAAGAGTTTGTCATAGGATTACCTTTTGGCTGTTATCTGGCGTTGATTACAGCAAAACCATTGATTACTGTATAATCAATTAAATTCCTTTTTTGATAACCTAACGGAATGGATATACGACAACTCCGCGCCTTCGTGGTGCTGGCCGAACAGGGCAATTATCGCTTGGCGGCAGAGCGGCTGTGCATCACTCAGCCGGCGCTGAGCAAACAGATCCAGACGTTGGAAACGCTGCTGGGCGCCCGCTTGTTTAACCGTGGCCGTCAGGGGGCGCAACTGACCGCCAGCGGCCAACGGCTCTATCCTGAAGCTCAAACGTTAGTCGCTCAGCATCTGCAGTTTCAGCAGCGAGCCGTGCAGGTGGTACGGGGGGAGGCGGGGCGGTTGGCAATCGGCTTTGGCCTGTCCAGCTTTCATCTGGCGCCGCAGTTGGTGGCCGCTTTCCGTCATCGCTTTCCCGAGGTTGCCGTGGGGTTGGAAGACTTGCCTTCAGAACGGCAATATCAGTTGCTATTGCAGGGGGAGCTGCAGGTGGGATTTGTGCGATTACCTGTCAGTACGCCCTTGCGTGCCAGTGCGTTGCTGAGTGACCGATTGGTGCTGGCGGCGCCTTCGGCGCTGGCGCTGCGGGCGGACACCCTGATGGAGCAATTCAACACCTTACCGTTGTTACAGTTGACGCCCAAGCGTGGGCGCGGGCTGAGCGACCAGTCGCTGCGTTTTATTGCCGCCCATCAACTGGCACCTAACGTGGTACAGCAGGCCGGTGATATTCAAACCTTGCTGGCACTGGTTGCCGCCGGCATTGGCGTTGCTCTGCTGCCGCATAGCGTCACGCATATTGCGCCGGCGGGCATCGATATTCTGCCGCTGAGCGGCGAACAGACCCAATGGCAAGTCGGTATCGCCTGGAACCCGCAGCAGCCTGATGCGCTACGGGATAACTTTGTCCAGGTCGCTTTGGCTACCGCGTCGGGTCAGGTTGCCGGCTTATAGCGGGCAGTGCATCACCAGAATTGGGTTTTGGTGGTACTCGCTGCGATGACTTTCGCTGAAACCGACTTTCTTCGCCAATGCCAATGAGGGCTGATTTTCCGGGGAGATAATGCATACCGCCTTATCGCCCGGTAAATGGTCTTTTCCCCAGGCCAAAGCCGCGCGCAGCGCTTCGGTGGCATAGCCTTTACCCTGTGCCGAGGTCACCAGCGTCCAGCCCATTTCGGGGGCATCAAGCGCCGGATGGATATTGCGCTGGAAGTCGGAAAAACCGATGCCGCCAAGGTAAGCGCCGCTGACTTTATCGCGCACGGCCCAGTAGCCATAACCCAGCAACGCCCAGTGGCCGACGTAGCGCATCAGGCGGCCCCAGGAATCTTCACGATCCCTCGGCGTGCCGCCGATATAACGAACCACTTCAGGATCGGCCCACATGGCGGCCAGCGAGTCAAAGTCGTCCAGCGTATGTGCATCAAGGCGTAAACGTTCGGTAAGCAACAGCGGTGCGGTAGTGATAAGAGGCATTATTTTTTCCTGCACAGAGCCAGAGGCGGTCTGTGCAGTATGCCAGAGAAATTACACCGCCAGCCACAGTAACCAGGTGAACAGGAAACCGCTCAGGCCAAGGATCGTCGTCAGTACCGTCCAGGTTTTCAGGCCATCGGCGACCGAAAGCCCGAGGTATTTGGTGACGATCCAAAAGCCGGAGTCATTTACGTGCGATAAGCCCAGCCCGCCGAAGCAGGTGGCGAGAGTGACCAGTACCAATTGCAGCTGATTAAGCCCGCTAACCGCTTCCGATAACAGGCCACCAGTCGTGAGTATCGCTACAGTAGCGGACCCCTGAGAGGCGCGCAGCGCCAGCGAAATGATAAAAGCTGCCGGGATCAACGGCAGGCCTATGGTGGTCAGCACGTCTGCCAATGCCTTGCCCACGCCTGACTCCACCAGGACTTTGCCGAATACGCCACCGGCACCGGTAACCAGGATCACCACCGCGGCGGTCGGCAGAGCGCCCCCCATGACGTCGCTGGTGTGTTGCAGGCTCCAGCCGCGACGAATGGCCAGGAAGTAGAATGCCAGCAAGAGGGCAATCATCAGCGCTACCGCCGGTGAGCCGAGCAACGAAAGCGTGTCGCGCAGTGCTGAACCCGGCTCGAGCAGCGTGGCCGAAACGGTGCCCAGCATGATAATCGCGATAGGAATGACGATCAGCGCGGCCACCAACCCGGCGCCAGGCGGATTGATGCGGTCGCTCAATGGTGCTTTGCCTTCCGGCGCCGGTTCGGGCGCTGCCAGCTGCAGCTGTTCCAGTACCTCAATCGACAGTGGATAAGTTTTACGATTCAAATGCTTGGCTGTGAAATAACCGATCACGCCTACCGGAATACAAATCGCGAGACCGATAATGGTCAGCCAGCCAATATCGGCGTTCAGCAGCCCGGCTGCGGCGACCGGGCCTGGATGTGGCGGCAGGGCGACGTGAACCGTCAGCATTACGCCGGCCATCGGCAGGCCGAACTTCAGCGGCGAAACTTTAGCGACCTTGGCAAAACCGTAGATGATCGGCGCCAGGATGATAAAGCCGACGTCGAAAAAGACCGGAATGCCGAGAATAAATGCGGCGATGGTCAGGGCGGCCACGGTATGTTTCGGCCCCAAAGCTTTGCTGAAGCGCTGGGCCAGCGATTCGGCACCGCCAGAATGTTCGATCATACGGCCGAGCATCGCGCCCAGGCCGATGATAATGGTCACCGAACCCAGTACGCCGCCCATACCTGCGGTCATCACTTTCATCACTTCGCCGGTAGGAATGCCGCTGGCCAACGCCACCAACAGACTGACCACCAGCAAGGCGACAAAGGGCTGGATCTTGGCCTTGATGACCATCAGCAAGAGCAGTACCACACCTAATACGGCAATCATCAAAAGCATAGAGGTAGACATGAAATAGCCTTTAATCGGGTAAGAGTCAGGCACCGCGATCGCCGGTTGGCGATACGGGTGCGTTTAATTTTTATGTTTTGGAAATCCCTGGGTTGGCGCAGTGCCTTACTGGTAAGGTCTTAGCCAATCAAGCCCGACGGTGGTATCGCCACGCGGCCGGTATTCACAACCGATCCAACCTTGATAGCCGATGGCGTCCAGTTGGTCGAACAGCCACGGATAATTCAGTTCGCCGTCGTCCGGTTCATGACGATCCGGCACCGAGGCAATCTGAATATGGGCGTAGCGGCCGGCCAGCGAATGCATCAGCCCGCTGATGTTGCCGTCCACCAACTGAGCATGGAAAAAGTCGAACTGTACGAAGACGTTCGAGCGATCGATGGCCTCGACCAGTTCGGCTGCCTGGTGCTGGCTGGAAAACAGATAATGCGGCTTAACCTGTGGGCTGAGCGCTTCAATCAGCACCTTGATGCCGTGCTGGGCGAAGCGGTCTGCGGCATAGCGAATATTATCGATAAAGGTATCGCGATAGCGCTGCCAGTCCGCCCCCGGGGGAACGACGCCGGCCATCACGTGCACGTTGGGGCAGTTCAGCGCAATGGCGTAAGCCAGGGCGCGATCGATATCTGCACGCGCATCTTGCTCGCGGCCCGGCACCGCCGCCAGCCCCCATTCGCCGGCTTCGGCATTGCCCGGCGCGGTATTAAACAGCACCTGCTGCAAACCGTTGCTGCGCAGTTGTTCCGCCAGCAATTCGGCCGGATAGTCATAGGGAAACAGGAACTCGACTGCCGTGAAACCTTCGGCTGCGGCAGCCTCGAACCTTTCCAGGAATGGCAGTTCGTTAAACATCATCGATAAATTGGCGGCAAACTTAGGCATGGTTCAGCTCCGTAGCTCGGTAATTTCATCATCGGTCAAATAGCGTATTGGGCGGTCGCCGAGGGTGAAAATCAGCCTGGCGGCATCTTCCATCTCTTCGGTATTATCCGCTGCCGCCCGCAGATCCTTGCCCGTAACCACCGGGCCGTGATTGGCCAGCAAAAAGGCGCGGTGGGTCGGTGCCAGTTTGGCCAGGTCTTCCGCCAGCCGTAAATCACCTGGGCGGTAGTACGGCACCACCGGCACCTTGCCGACCCGCATCACCACATAAGGGGTGAAGGGTTTTATGGCATTCTCCACGTCCAACCCTTGCAGGCACGATAACGCGGTGAGGTAGGTACAGTGCAGGTGCACCACCGCTTTGCACTCTGGGTTATTCAGATACAGCGCACGATGAAAGCTGATCTCTTTCGAGGGTTTGTCGCCGGACAGCCATTCGCCGTTCAGGCTGACTTTCGACAGCCGCTCGGCCTGCAGTTCGCCCAGGCAGGATCCTGTCGGGGTTGCCAGCAGCGTGCCGTCCGCCAGCAACAGCGAAAGGTTACCGGCGGAGCCCGTGGCGTAGCCGCGTTGGAAGAACGAGGCTCCGAGGCGCACCATCTCTTCGCGTGCCTGTTGTTCGGTCGTCATTGTCATAATGGGAATTCCGTTTGTGCCCGGGCGAAAAAGTTATCATCGCCAAAATTGCCCGATTTAAGGGCCAGTGAAACCGGTTGTTCGATGGCGCGAACCCAGGGTACGCCGGGAGAGATGCAGGGGCCTATGTGGAAGCCGCGAATGCCCAGCGCCTGCGTCACTACGCCAGAGGTTTCGCCGCCGGCAACGATAAAGCGACGGTACCCTGATTGTTGGAGCTGTTTAACCACTCCGGCAAACAGTGACTCCACTGCCTGACTGGCTGCAGCCATGCCATATTGTTGCTGAACCTGCTGCAGTTTCTCCGGTTCGGCGGTGGCATACAGCAGCGGGGCCAGCGGGGCATTTTCCTGCCGCTGTACCCAGTCGGCCAGTTCTGTGACATAGGCCGCGTGGTCAGCTTCGCTAAGGCAACGCGCCACGTCGATAGCCATGGCCGGGGCCTGTTGACGATATCGGGCGACCTGTCGATTGGTCATGACGGAGCAGGAGCCGGACAGGACCACCGCTTTCTCCCCCTGTGGGGCTCCCGCGGCCTGCGGACGATCTTGTCCCGGCTGAGCCCATTGCCGTGCGAGGCCGATGGCCAGGCCCGATCCGCCGGTCACCAGCTTCATATTTTTCAGCGCTTCGCCCTGGGTCAGCAAGTGCTGCTCATTGAGCGTATCCAGCACCGCATATCGCACGCCTTGCTGCGCCAGCTGTTGCAGCTTTTCCACCACCGCGCCGGCACCGCAATCCATCTCTGCGGCCGTTACCAGTCCGCAGCGTCCCTGAGCCTGTGCTTCCATCAACCGCAGCAGATTGCTGTCGGTCATCGGCGTCACCGGGTGATGGCGCATGCCGGACTCCGACAGCAGTTGATCCAACACAAACAGATAGCCCTGATACACCGTCCGGCCGTTGACCGGCAGCGCCGGGGAAATCACCGTTTGGTTTTCGCCCAGTGCATCAAGCAGCGCATCGGTCACCGGGCCGATGTTACCCTGCGCAGTGCTGTCGAAGGTTGAGCAATATTTGAAGTAAAATTGCCGGCAGCCCTGGCGCTGCAGCCAGGCCAGCGCCTGCAAAGATTGTTCAACTGCCTGCGAAGCTGGGCAGGATCTTGATTTCAGGCTGATAACGACCGCTTGCGCTTCAATCGGCATTTCATCATGCGGTACGCCATTTAACTGCACCGTCGACAGGCCGTTTTCCACCAGAAAGCTGGCAATGTCGGTCGCGCCGGTAAAATCATCTGCAATTACGCCGAGCAGCATTATGCGTTCTCCTTCTTTTGCGGCAGGTCGATACCGGAGAAGATTTTGATCACTGCGCTGTCATCCTCTTTGCCGAAACCGGCATTGCTGGCGGCGGTAAACATATTAAAAGCGGTAGATGCCAGCGGCAGCGGGAAATGCAGTGCTTTGGCGGTATCCGCCACCAGCCCCAGATCCTTCACGAAGATATCCACCGCCGATTTGGGCGCATAGTCGCCGTCAACCACGTGACGCATACGGTTCTCGAACATCCAGGAATTGCCGGCCGCGTGGGTGACGACGTCGTACATGACATCCAGAGGAATACCGGCGCGGGCAGCCAGCGCCATGGCCTCGGCTCCGGCGGCGATGTGCACCCCGGCCAGCAATTGGTGGATGATTTTCACCGTGGCACCCAGGCCAATCTCTTCACCAATGCGATAGACCTTGCCGGCAATGGCGTCCAGCACCGGCTGCAATTGTTGGAATGTAGATTCTGCGCCGGATGCCATCACCGTCATTTGGCCTTCAGCCGCCTTGGCTGCGCCACCTGAAACCGGAGCGTCAAGCATGTTCAGGCCAAGCGCCAGCAGTTGTTGTTCTATCTGCCTGGCATCGGCAGCGGAGATGGTGGAAGAGACCATGACTGGCGTATTGGGCTTCAGCTTCGCCGCCAGGCCGTTTTCGCCGAACAGGATCTGCTTGACCTGAGCAGCGTTAACCACCAGCAGCAATAACGCATCCAACTCAGAGGCGAATCCATCTGCGCTGGTGGCAGCCTGTTTGGCCCCGGCCTGCTGCAATGTGGCCAGCGCCAGTGGGTTAAGATCGACACCATAAGTCGTCAGCCCGGCATTAATGCACGACTTCGCCGCCCCCATTCCCATGGAACCTAACCCTACGATGCAAACTGCAAAATCCCCTGGCTGTGTCATTTGGCACCTCGTGTTAATTTTAGTGATAATTTGTTTTGTTGTGTTAAATGTAAGCGCATTGATACGCTGAGTCAGCGATCGATATCACAATTATTAACATTAAGTGGAGCCTTAATTGATGCGCTTAAAAAGGTTGATATCGCGTTATCTCACTGTTTTAAAAATATTTAAAATAAGTCATCGATACCATGAGCGATCTCACGACCTGCAAAATGGCTGCTTTCATCGAACGAAAATTGACGTAAAATCACAATTATTATCACTGCGGTTAAAAGAGAGGGAACCGTGATACCTGTAGAACGCCATCAGCAAATTTTAGCGCTGGTATCAGAACGCGGGGTGGTCAGTATTGCCGAATTGACCGAGCGGCTGGGAGTGTCGCATATGACGATTCGCCGCGATCTGCAAAAACTGGAGGAGCAGGGCGCGGTACTGGCAGTGTCAGGCGGGGTGCAATCTGCTGAACGGGTGGCGATTGAACCTTCTCATCAGGATAAGGAAGGGATGTACAGCCAACAGAAAGCGGCCATCGGTCAGTTGGCTGCCCGGCAGGTCCCGCCCAACAGCTGCATTTATCTGGATGCGGGCACCACTACGCTGGCATTGGCAAAGCACCTCAGTGAGCGCGAAGATCTGACGGTGGTCACCAATGATTTTGTGATTGCGGGCTACCTGATAGAACACAGCCAGTGCAAGATCATTCACACCGGCGGCACCGTCTGTCGCGAGAACCGTTCCTGCGTTGGTGAAGCGGCGGCTCAGGCGCTACGTGGGTTGTTTATCGACCTGGCGTTTATTTCCGCCTCATCATGGAGCATGCGCGGCCTGTCGACGCCCAATGAAGATAAGGTGATGGTGAAGAAAGCCATCGTTGACGCCAGTCGCCGCTGTATCCTGCTCAGCGATACCTCAAAATACGGTAAAATAGCCACCTATCTGGCGTTGCCGATTGCGGTATTTGACGCGATTATTACCGATGATAATCTGCCCGCCGCAGCGCGAGAGGCGATCCTGCAGGCGGATATCACGCTGATGACGACCGGGGAGAAAAACTGAACATAGCCTCGTATTGACAGCGTCGGAATAAATGCACCAGCGGGCGGTGAGCTCTCTGCGCAGCGCTACGCAGAAATTAAATGCCGCTGAACCAGTTATAGCCCTGATCTTCCCAGTAACCGCCGGGATTGGTATCGCTGACGAAAATGGCGGCGATATGTTTGGCGTTCTTGAAGCCCAGCTTGGTCGGCACCCGCAGCCGCAGCGGGTAACCGTAATCGGCCGGCAGCGCCTTGCCGCCGAAATCCAGCGCCAGAATGGTTTGTGGATGCAGTGCGGTGGCCATATCGATGCTGGAATAGTAACGATCCGCGCATTTGAATCCGACGTAACGGGCGTTCAGATCCGCCCCGATGTGCTGCAGGAAATTGCGCAGCGGCACGCCACCCCATTGGCCAATGGCACTCCAGCCCTCGATGCAGATTAACCGGGTTATCTGGCTTTGCTGCGGCAGGCGTTGCAGTTGCTCCAGCGTCCAGGGGGCCTTTTTTTCTACTTTACCGGAGACTTCCAGCCGGTAGCTGGCGAGATCCACTTCCGGAACGTTGTATTCCGGGTAATACGCGTTGAACGGGAACGGATGGGTAATCTGATCCGAACGGTAGGTCTGCGCCAGCTTTTGGCCGTTGAACAGCCAGGCTTGCACCCGATCGTTCCAGCGGGACATTGCCCACAGCACTTTATCCACCTGGTCACCGTCCTGCAGGTTGCAGCCGGTCAGCATGGCGACGCCACCCAGCGTCAGGCCGGAGCGAAGCATCAGGCGGCGCTGCAAATTAACCAGCTGTTTCTTTTGTGCCGGTTCCAGCCCCGGTGCCATGGGGCGTTGTTTTTTATCCGTCATGTTTGCCACCCGTTATCATTGCCCACAGCGTGCGCGGCACGATAATCACCATCAGCAGGTGAATCACCACAAATAAGCCAATGCCTGCCATGGCGAAAAAATGTACGTAACGCGCAATGTCAAAGCCGCCGAACAGGCTAACCAAACCTTGTAACTGCACCGGTTTCCAAATGGCTAGCCCGGAGAGCACCAGCAGCAGCCCCAGAAGCAGTACGCCGAGGTACATCAGTTTTTGAATGGCGTTGTAATGACCATGCTGATGTTTGAGCCGCAGCGTTACGGCTTGCCAGATATCGCGCCGCAGCGCGCCGAGGCCAAGCGGCAGCAGATCGCGCCGCAAGTGGCCGCTGAACAGGCTCCACAAGACATAACACAGCGCGTTGCAGGCCAGCAGCCACATCACCGCCAGATGCCAGCCGATCGCGCCGCCCAGCCAGCCGCCGAGCGTGACTTGCGGCGGAAAGCGGAAGCCGAACAGCGGCGAAGCGTTATAGATTTCCCAGCCGCTCATGAACATGCAGACCATGGCGAACAGGTTAATCCAATGGGTCAGGCGGACCGGCCAGCGATGCACCGGCCGCGGCGCGTTGCTTTTCATCATGCACTCCTGAATTACATCGGTGGAACGGTACCGTCTTTGCCGGCAGAAATGCGGGTAGCAACGCGTTCGCCCTTATCGTCCGTGGCGGAGAACAACACGATATGCGCGCCCGGTTTCAGCAGGCTGCGGTCACCGGGATCCAGGGTAACGATCGGCACATCTTCCGGCACGTTAACGGTTTTCTGCTGGTTACCGTAGGTCACGGTCAGGGTGCGGCCGTTGGACTTCACCAGTTTGCCCACGGTGCCGTTGGTCATGGTGTCGACCTTACCGTCGGCGGATTCCCAGGCCGAGTGGCCTTCGCCGGTGCCACGCAGGCTGGCTGCGAACACGTGCACTTCCAACGCTTTCAAAGAGCCGTCCGGCTGCGGTACGGCAGCGGTGCCGATAAAGCTGTCCGGCTTGATATCATCCAGCGTGCCCTTCGACACGCTCAGCACTCGGGTCTGGTCATTGAGCTTGACGCTGACCTTTTCCCCTTTGCGATCGGTGACCTGCAGGCTGGTGTCGCTCACCTGATCGATAACGCCACGCAGCGGGGCAATCACCTTGCCTGGGGTTTGCGCTGCGGCGGCCGCACCGCTGCACAGCATGAGAGTGGAAAGCAGTAAACCGGCAAAACGATGACGGGTAATCATAAAGTTCTCCTTTGTTTAGGTTGCCGGTTAAGCATGGTTGAACACCGGGGACAGCACCATGTCCGTTTGATGACATTAATGTCATCAAGAATGTCCGCCAGAACTGCTAGTATTTCCGCAAGAGTCATGAGGTGGCGATAATGCGAATACTGGTGGTTGAAGACGACATCAGCACGGGTGATTACCTGAAAAAGGGGCTGGGAGAGGCGGGGTACAGCGTCGATTTGGCACGTAACGGCACCGATGGCCTGTTTCGGGCACTGGAACACGGCTATGACGCTATCGTGCTGGACGTAATGTTGCCGGGGCTGGACGGCTGGCAGATTATCGAGGTACTGCGCAAGAAAAGTGATGTGCCCATTCTATTTCTGACCGCACGAGATGGGGTGCAGGATCGCATTCATGGCCTCGAACTGGGTGCCGATGATTACCTGATTAAGCCCTTCTCCTTTACGGAACTGGTGTTGCGTCTGCGCACTTTGCTGCGGCGTGGCACGGTACGTGAAGCCGATCACTATGTAATAGCCGACCTGCAGCTCGACGTGCTGCGCCGTAAAGCGGTGCGGCAGGAGCAGGTGATCGCGCTGACCAATAAAGAATTTATGTTGTTGCATCTTCTGGTACGACGTGAGGGGGAGGTGTTGTCACGCACCATGATCGCCTCCCAGGTTTGGGACATGAACTTTGACAGCGATACCAACGTGGTGGATGTCGCCATCAAGCGGCTGCGTGCCAAGATTGACCGGCCGTTCGAGGTCAAGCTGATCCACAGCGTGCGTGGTATCGGCTACGTTTGCGAACCGCGTTCATGAAGGCCGTGATCCAGCGTTGGCGCGTCTTGTCACTGACGTTGCGCAGCGCCATGCTGTTTGCACTGGTGGCGGCTCTGGTGGTTAGCGGCGCGGGGGGGTACCTGTACGGTGCAATGCGTCAGGAGATGACTACCCGTAGCGATTTGCAGGTTACCGGCCGGGTGGAGTATTACCGCAATTTGCTGAGTCAGCGTTTTCCGTTGGAGCGTCTGACGGCGAATACCGGCCTGTTCGAAAATATGCTGGGTAACGAACAGGACGTGCTGATTTTTCAGCAGCCGGGGAAAAAACCGTTAATCAACGTGAATCCGGCGAGGTTGATCCTGCCACCGGTGATCCCGACGCCGGTCGGCACGCCGCAGCGCTTGAGCGCGGTTCAAGGCGGAATGACCGCTCAAGGAGTGCCATTGCGTGCTGCATCGGCACTGGTCAGGCTGGAGGACGGTAACCTGCTGCAAATTTCGGCTGCCCATGTGATGGTCAATGAGCAGAAGATGCTGGCGCGTTATCTCTGGCGGATCGTCGCCGCCGTCGCGGTGGCATTTATTCTGATTGCATTGCTGGGGTACTGGGTGATGCGCCGCGGGCTGCAGCCACTGTGGCGAATGGCGGCGCAGGCGGCGGTGATCACCCCGAACACGCTGTCGACTCGCCTGAGCGAGCACGGGGTACCGAAGGAATTGCAGCAACTGACCCGTTCGTTCAACGCCATGTTGGATCGCCTGAATGAAGGTTATCTGCGCCTGACGCAATTCTCCGCCGATTTGGCCCATGAAATCCGCACGCCGGTAGGGGCACTGATGGGGCACTGTCAGGTAGCGCTGTATCAGGCGCGCAGTGTGGAAGAGTATGAAACCTTGTTGTCGAACAACATGGAGGAGCTGGAGCGTATTTCCCGTATGGTGGAAAATATTCTATTTCTGGCGCGCGCCGGCGAAGGGCAAGCGGTGTTGAACCCTCAGCGGCTTGATGTGGCGCAAGAGCTGCAACGGGTGGCTGACTACTTCGAAGGTTTGGCGGAAGAACGCGGCATTACGTTGGTCTGCCAGGGAGAAGGGCAATGGATGGCGGATGCCATGCTGTTTCAGCGCGCATTGAGTAACCTGGTCTCCAACGCGGTACGCTATGCCGATGAAAACAGTCAGGTACAGCTGCAGGCTGTCAGTCAGGCCGATGGTGGGCTGGCGATACTGGTTATCAATCAGGGCCCGCCGATCTCCCCGGCGCATCTGAACAAATTGTTCGACCGCTTCTATCGTGCCGATGCCGCCCGCAGTTCCGGCAGCCATGCCAGCGGACTGGGGCTGGCGATCGTCCGTGCGATAATGACACTGCATGGCGGCACAGCGCACGCCCATTGTGTTGTCGAAGAAAATACTGCTCGCATCACCTTCAGCCTGATATTCCCCGCGCAAGAATAGCCTATTTCCCACGCCGGATTTGATTGGCTGGGGTGGCCAAATCCGTTTATCTGGCCCGGTCGAAACTATTTACTTTCATTTACCGCTGGGCTAACCCAATCACCTCCGGATCAAAAGATTAATTCCGACCATAATTAGGGCAATGTTGCGGCCTAGGCCCGGTTTTTTGGCGGCGACCCCTTTTGGCAAAATTCACCCTTCGTTACGTTGTTATTAAAATTGCTTGCATTAAAGGAATGACGAGAATTTTCAGCTTAAAGGCGGTAATTTACAAAACAAAAAACTAACTTTAAGATCTTTTACATATAAATATATCAATGATGTGGATGTTTGTATAATCTTTGGTTATGGCATATGAGAAAATTCTTATATCAAAAATGATAAGGTGAGAAATATTTACTTTGTGGCGTTAATTGATTTTCAGAAGGGTCAGTGGCTAAGGTTGGCTAATTAACCTGATTAAATATTGCTTAATATTCTATTAACATTTAACGCCGGCGATAAATAATCCTAGAGTGAAACCTGTGAAAAATGAAATATAGAATTAATGACCACATCATTTTTGACGTGGATACGGGAACCATGAGCCTGACAGAGTTTCCTGACGAGCCCATCTCTATTTCCAATCCGTCGAAGCGGTTACTGCTGCTATTGATTACGCATCATGGCGAGCCAGTGGGGCGGGAGGTAATATTCAAGAAGGTTTGGGATGATTATGGCATGGTGTCAGGCAACAATAATCTTAACCAATGTGTGAGTAAATTACGTCGGGTTATTAAAAATCTGGGAATTGAGGACGAGGTGATTGTCACCGTCCCCAAGGTCGGTTTTATGCTGCGATATGAAATTAGGGTGGAGTCTTGCGAAGGGCCGGAAGATCGTTTCGTAAATGGAGATATAAATTCCCCTCCACCGGCGCCGGTTCAAGCGGAAATCGCGCCTTCGTCAGGCTCTTCAGCCGCAGTCGAAGCGGTTTATACCGGGTATTCCCGGCGCTGGTGGGCGATAGTCAGCGTAGTGGCATTGGGGGTAATTATGCTGGCGGTTGGCATTACCACCTATCTCACCGGTTCGGTTTCCCGGCAAGAAATCTATCTGGGCAAAGTCAGCAGTTGTAAGGTGTTTATGTCGATGCCGGGCGCCTCAGCTGCCGTCAGTGCTGCTCTAAGTCGCGACATTCTGGCCTATGCGGGCCCGCAAACGGCAGAGTGCAGCGGTGACGAATTCCTGTTGGTAGTACGCAGCAATCAGGTACGTTCTTACATTTCGGGCATTTCCCGACTGTTTTTTCTGCGCTGTCGCATTTTACGCGAACATCGGGTAGAGATTTGCTCTGGGCTCGAAAGCGATAACGCCGCAATTCTTAATTAATCATCAATCGGTGTCAGGATGAACGCCACCCCGGGGGAAAGGAATATGCCACCAATCTTTATTGTCTTGATATTAAATACTTAATTTGCACCACCTGGTTAATAATGCAGCATTTATTCGATGCAGGCCTTATATTTTGCTCGCCGGCGCTGCCTTGCATTTCCGCGCCAACCGCTTTTGTGATACCTAATTATGGTAATAGATTATGAAAAATATCTCTTTCAGGGAGGACATTCTCTTTTTCGAACCCAACCCCTGGGTGAGAAAAGGATTACGGGCACTTATTGGAACCGAACCCATACACTACCAATTTGTGCACAGCATCAGGGCAGTGGAGGCAGGGTTAAAGGAGAATGAGAAACAAATCCTCATAATGGAGCTGTATAATGAAAGTGAGAGTTTGTATGATGTATTACATTTCATCCTGACGATAAAGGATATTTGGCCCAAGACGCCACTGATCATATTTACTGAAGTGACCAATGCCAGCATATTGACCATTTTGGCTGCTCAAACGCATTTATCCCTGGTGGCAAAAGACGATCCCTTGGATTGCCTGTATCAGGCCATTGACGCTGTGGGTACGGGGGTAAGTTACCGTAGTCCGGCGATTCAGGCAGCGTTGATATCCGCGGTAGAGCCCTTGTCCCGTAGCGAATGGCAAATATTGGCGATGATGATCGCCGGCGCCAATCCGCGACATATCGCCAGTATTACCCATCGCAGTTGTAAAACGGTCAGTAGCCATAAGCTGAATATCATGCGCAAGCTGAGGCTTAATCAAGCAGGGTTTATGCGCCTGATTTTGGCCTTCAGGACTCAACACCCGGCCTAAAAATTCGCCGTCGGTTGTAATGGCACACGCCGCGCCGGCGGTTTAATACTTTCTCGTTCCAAGCGCTTATCCCCCCTTTATTTCCTGCCAGCCACCCAAATGAATTGATCTGCATCAAATTAAACATCCTACAAAAATAAACCTGTCGCCCTTATTTATGCGCTGACGCAATAGTGCGTTTTATATACCGTTAACGTGGTTTTAGAGGGGATGAAAACAATAGGTGTTTTGTTCCCTGCAGCATCATTACATGGCCCTTTTAACTTACTGGAAGCAAAATAAACATTAAAGTAAGAATAAAAATCTAAATATTTAACCATTGGTAGTTAATGGTTCTTTTTTGATTTGATGCGGTTACTCTTTTCTCCGTCAAGCAGACTGGCTAAAAGCACTCATGCAAGTGACTGATTAAGGCACGTCAGGCTAATGGACGCACAATCATATTTAAAGTTGAAGGGAGTTTTACCATGAAGAAAATTACACTGGCTCTGGCAATCATTTCCGCCTTCGCTGCGGTCAGCACTGCTCAAGCCGCCGACGTTACCGCTCAGGCGCTGGCTACCTGGTCTGCTACCGCGAAGAAAGACACCACCAGCAAACTGGTTGTTACCCCAATCGGCAGCCTGTCTTTCAACTATGCGGAAGGCATCAAGGGTTTCAACAGCCAGAAAGGTCTGTTTGACGTGACCGTAGAAGGGGATGCCACTGCAACTGCCTTCAAACTGACTTCTAAACTGGTTTCAAACACCCTGACTCAGCTGGATACCTCTGGCTCAACCCTGAATGTCGGCGTGAACTACAACGGCGCAGCGGTAGAGAAAACGGCGGAAACCACCATGATCGACACCTCTGCCGGCATTTTGGGCGGCAACCTGAGCGCGTTATCCAACGCTTACAATCAGGCTGTCCGCACCAGCGCACAAGATCAGTTCACTTTCACCATTATTGGCGCCACCTCTGACGGTACCACTGCGGTCACCGATTTCAGCACCCTGCCGGAAGGTATCTGGAGCGGTGACGTGAGCGTGGAATTCAACGCCACCTGGACTGCGTAATCCCCGAGTTGCTGGTTTAGAGCAGGGGGCAATCCCCTGCTTATTCCACCCCGCTGAAGAACGTCACTGGAATACCGTTATGAAACGACTCTCTCTCGCCGCCTGCCTGTTGCTATCGCTGTCTCAACCTGTTTTCGCGCTCGACGTCGGTGAGATCAGCTCGTTCATGCACAGCGATAGCGCGCGTCTGAGTAAAGAAATCAAGAACACCACCGACAGCGGTCGTCTGGTGAATATCAAGATCGAGCGAATTTCCAGCCCGCTGGAGTCCGGCACGGTGCTTCCGATGGGCAGTAAAGATGAAATGTTGCTGTCGCCGACCAGCCTGATATTGCCGGCCAACGCCAGCGACGTGATCCGTTTCTATTACAAAGGCCCCAGCGACAACCAGGAACGGTATTACCGCATTGTCTGGTTCGATCAGGCGTTGAGCGATGTGGGGAAAAACTCGGCTAAACGCAACGCGGTTGCCACCACATCGGCACGTATCGGCACCATTTTGGTGGTGGCGCCACGGCAGGACCAATTCGACTATCAGTTTGCCGACGGCCAGATCAAAAACACCGGCAACGCCACCTTTAAGGTGGTGGCCTACGGTAATTGCCGCGACAAGAAAGAGGGGAATGACTGCAAGGAAAACTATTTCGTCATGCCGGGCAAGGCTCGAGCTTTCAGCAAGGTGGACGTCAGCGACAAGAAGGGTCGCGTTGCGCTGTGGCATGGCGACCAGTTTATCCCGGTGAAATAACGGACTGCGTAACCCACGGCAAAGCCTATGCGGAATGGAACTCATAACAAGAATTCAAGGAGTGGATGTGAAAGGTGCGCTGGATGATGTGTTGTTGAAAACCCTGCTTGCCGCCGGCGCGCTTGTGCTTCCTGCCGTGCTGTTGCCGGGTCAGACGACGATGGCTGCCGGACTGACCCAGATTGATGGCGTCTTGATCCCCCAGACCTTCAGCCTGGCGTTGCGCGAAGGCATGAGCATCCCCCTGCTGTTGCACTTTGAAAAAAACAGCGGTGTAAAAGACGACCGCCGTATTGGCCATGCCTTTTTGTACCTCGAAAACGACCAACTAAAAATTCGCCAAATTACCCTGGAAGAGGGTGACGAGGGGACACTGCTGACTGCGGAAACCATCAAACAGCTGCAGGCACTGCAGGAGGCCGCATTTGATCGGCAGCAGCGTATTGCGCTGACGCCCGACGCCTGGCTGGCGCTGGATTTCCGCCAGCTCAATTTACAGCTGGTGGTGAAAGCGTCCGCGATGGGAACCCTGCTCCGCGCGCGCTCCAGCGACATTGGCGCGTCGAGCGTCAATGCCGTCAGCAGCACGCTGGACTATAACCTTGGTATTTACGATAACCGCACCCGTGCCAGCGAGGGCAACACTTCCAGTTACCTGTCACTCAACAGCGTTACCGCTTTGCGCGAGCACCACGTGGAAGTGAACGGTTCGATTTACGGCATCGGCAGCGGCGACGAAAACGCTACGCTGTATAAGGCGATGTACGAGCGCGATTTTGCCGGCCGCCGCTTTGCCGCCGGTATGCTCGACAGCTGGAACCTGCAGTCGCTGGGGCCGGTCACCACCATCAACTCCAGCAAGATCTACGGCCTGTCCTACGGTAACCGTGCCAACTCTACCGTTTTTGATAACAGCCAGTCGCTGACGCCGATCGTGGCATTTTTCCCATCGGCGGGGGAAGTGCACTTGTCGCGTGAAGGGCGGCTGCTCAGCGTACAAAATTTTGCCATGGGTAACCATGAAGTGGATACCGGTAACTTGCCTTACGGCATTTATGACGTCGAAGTCGAAGTGGTGGTCAACGGCAAGGTGGTAGATAAGCGCATGCAGCGGGTGAACAAACTGTTCAGCCCCAATCGTGGTGCCAATGCGCCGCTGGCCTGGCAGTTTTGGGGCGGAATGATCCGTATGGACGACTGGCGCGGCGATGACCAACGTCAGCGACCGGCGAAAGATTCTTATCTGCTGGGTGCCTCTGCTACCGGCAACGTAAACAGGCTCAACTGGGCGCTGTCCGGCTATTCGTTTGACAGCAATGCGGTCGGTGAAAGCCGCATCAGCGTACCGCTCACCGAGTCGATTCAGTTCAACCTGCAGAACATGGTGGCCTCCGACAGCTCATGGAGCATGGTTAACAGCGTCAGCGCAGCACTGCCTGGCGGTTTCAGCAGTGTGTGGATCAATCAGGAAAAAACCTCGATTGGCGACAAACTGCTGCAAAACGATGCATATAACCGTGCCATTGGCGGCACGATGAATTTTGGTGCGCTATGGTCGCCGTTGGGTAGCCTGAGTCTCAGCTACAACGACGATAAGAAGAACAACAGTCATTACTACAACGCCGATTATTATCAAAATGTGTTTACCGGCCGCTTTGGTACGCTGGGCGTACGCGCCGGCATACAGCGCTATAACAACGGTGGTTACAGCGCAAATACCGGTAAATATATTGCGCTGGACTTCTCTTTGCCGATGGGCAATTGGCTCAGCGCCGGAGTTTCCAATCAAAACGGCTATACCACGGCTAACCTGGCGGCGCGCAAGGATATTCAAAACGGGCCGATCCGCACCCTCGGCGCCAACCTGTCGCGGGCGATATCCGGGGACACCAACGGCGATAACAGCCTTAACGGCGGTGCATACGCGCGCTTTGATACCAAATATTCCGCCGGTACGGTCAACGTCAGCAGTTCCGCCGACGGTTACGTCAACTCAAGTCTGTCCGCCAGCGGCAGCGTGGGTTGGCAGGGGCGTGATATTGCGGCCAGCGGCCGAAGCGAAGGTAATGCGGGCATCATCTTTAATACCGGTATTGAAAACGACGGCATGCTGACCGCCCGGGTCGACGGACGGACGGTCAAGCTGACCGGCAATAAAAACTATGTGCCGTTGTCGCCGTACGGTCAGTACGAAGTGGAGTTGATGAACAATAAAAACTCGGCGGAAAGCTTCGATATCGTCACCAAACGCAAGAGCAAGCTGACGCTGTATCCGGGTAACGTGGCGGTGATCACGCCAGAAATCAAACAGATGGTGACGGTGTTCGGTCGCATCAAGGCTGAAGACGGCACGCTGCTGGCCAACGCCTATATCAAAAACCATATCGGGCGCACCCGCACCGATGACAAAGGCGAATTCATTATGGACGTCGATAAGAAATTCCCGGTTATCGACTTTACGCATAGCGGTAACCAGAGCTGCGAAGTGGATCTGGATCTGAGCAAGGCTCAGGGCGCCGTGTGGGTCGGTGACGTGGTCTGTACCGGGCTGAAAACCTATGCCGGCAACAATATGCAGGCAGGAGAAACGATCAATGAAGGCTAAAATTGCGCTGCTGCTTATGCTGTGGGTGGCCCTGCCGTTGCGTGCGGCGGTTACCGTTACCAACTGGCCAAACGCCGCGACCGTGAAGTTCGTGTTCGTTGAAAACAACGCCGACGACAACTTTTTCGTTACGCCGTCCGGGGTGCTGGATCCGCGCATGACCGGTGCGAATAAATGGACCGGCCTGAAATACGGCGGCTCCGGCACCATTTATCAGCAGAGCCTGGGCTATGTGGACAATGGTTATAACACCGGCCTGTCGGCGAACAACCGCTTTGACATGTGGCTGGAAAATGCCCCGATAAAAAATCCGTTCCTCGGCCTGCGCTGCATTAACTGGTATGCGGGCTGTAATATGGACACCAGCCTGATCCTGCCGCAAAGCACCGATGAAAAAGGGTTTTATGGTGCGGTGGTGACGCCGGGCGGCGCAAAATGGATGCACGGCATGATGTCGCCGAGTTTCTACCAATATTTGCAGCAGATGGCCCCCGGCGATGCATTCAGTATGCAGATTAACAGCTGCCAGACCTCGGCCACTTATGATGCCGGCGCTGGGGGACGGTGCCAGAACCAGGCCAGCGGTAATTGGTATAAACGCACCGTGACCCACAGCAAGGCCGCGCATCTGCGCTTTATCAACACCAACGCGGTATCGGAAGTGTTTGTTAACAGCGACGGCGTGCCGATCATCGGTGAGGGGAATGCCGACTGTAAAAACCAGACTATCGGTGCGCGCGCCGGCATCATGTGCAAAATGGTCAGCTACGATCTGCAGACCGATGGCAGCGTCAGCAATACCTCGATTCACGTGTTCCCGGCCATTAACCATGCGGCGCTGTCCTCGGCGGTTAACGCCGCCGACCTGCAGTTCAGTCTGAACGGCAACACCTGGAAAAACACTTCCGGTACCGGCAGCTATTACACCTTTAACGAGCTGAAAAGCAGCAATGCCATCTACGTCTTTTTCGCCAGCAACTTCTTTAAGCAGATGGTGAAGCTGGGGATCTCCGACAGTGGCACTCGCGACCTGATTAACTTCCGCTTCCAGAACACCACGTCGCCGGAGTCCGGCTGGTATGAGTTTTCCACCTCAAACCAGCTGATTATTAAACCGCGCGATTTCAGCATTAGCATTATTTCTGACGACTATGACAATACCCCTCATCGTGAAGGTTACGTTGGACCGGGTGAGCCACCACTGGAGTTTACTTATATTGTTACCACCAGTGGTAAAACCGCTGCCGATGAGGTGAGAGTCATGGCCACCGGCCCGACACAGGCCCTCAGCGGCAGAAGCTACTGCATTTTTTCCTCGGCGGATAACAGCACCAAAGTACCGTTCCCGGCGACGCTGAGCATCACTACCAGCACCAACGGGCAGCAGGATTATGACGCCGGCTGCGACGGGCAGTGGCATGACATGACGAATGCGTTATGGAGCAGTACGCCGTGGAATGACATTTCCGGCGAGGTAGGGGTGTTAAACAAAACACGGGTGAAATTCAGTATTCCGATGAATAACCCGATTTCACTGAGGACGATTGAAGGTAATGGTTGGTACGGCGACGTTAGCGCCGCTGGTGAGATCCATGTTGAAGCCACCTGGCGCAACATTAACTAGGGGAAAGGCTGTGAGAAGCTTGCTGCTCGGGCTATTGTGCCTGCCATTTTATGCCAGCGCGATTAACGTTGGCACCCTGACGTTCGCGATGGATCAGGACCAATCCTTCACCGCCAAGCGGGTGCTGAACAATAACCGCAGCGCGCGTATTTATCAGGTGACGCTGCGGGCCATTGATCGACCGGGTGATAGCGAAACGCGGAGCAAACCGGCCGATGGCGAACTGCTGTTTGCCCCTCGTCAACTCCAGCTGCAGGCGGGACAGAGCGAATATTACAAGTTCTTTTACCGCGGGCCGCAGGATAACCGCGAACGCTATTACCGGGTATCGTTCCGAGAAATTCCGACCCGCTTATTCGATCCCGCAGGGCAAAAGGCGACTGGCGTGACGCTGGAGCCAATCGTGGTAATGGACACCATTTTGGTGGTGCGGCCACGTCAGACCAATTTTGCCTATCGGCTCGATTCACAGCGCGGCACCGTCACCAATACCGGCAACACCTACTTCAAGCTGTTGATCAAGCCCGGTTGCGACAGTACCGACGAAGAAGGGGTAACCGAATACCTGCGTCCTGGCGATACTTTGACTCATGCCGGTATTCGCCAGAAAGGGCAGAAATTTATTATCTATAACGACAAATTTATCAGCATCGATAAAAGCTGCCTCAACGAATAATAACGCGCTAACGCAGCGGGATTGAGAAGCGGAAGCAGGCACCGCGTTGCGGTTGTTCGATCAGTTGGATATCGCTGTCGTGCAGCAACAAAATGCGCCGCACGATCATCAATCCCAGCCCGCTGGCGTGGCGACGCGCGCTGCTCAGAATAGAAGGGCGAACGAACAGATCGGCGCGCAGCTCCTGTGGGATACCGGGGCCACTGTCGTTAAGTTGAACCAGCACCTTGCCTGCCTGCTGCCAGAGACGCACTTCAATCTCGCCCCCCTGTGGCGTGTGGCGAATAGCGTTGTCCAGCAGGTTGGTCAACACGCGTTCAATCATGCTGACATCGGCGAACACCAATGGAATGCCCGGGGCGATATCAGCCAGCAGCCGTTGCTGGCGAGCCTCGGCTGCCAGCTCGAACTTCTGGAACACATCCTGCACCAGCTCGCTGAGCGAGAACGGCTCTTTCTGCGGTTTCACCACGCCATACTCCAGCCGTGCCAGCTCGAACAGCTCCTGCGCCAGCCGACCAACCTTGCGGCTCTGCGCCAGCGCGATCTCCAGATAGCGTTGGCGATCGTTTTCACTCAGGCTGGCGGATTTTACCGACAGCGTTTCCAGGTAGCCGTGCAGCGAAGTCAGCGGGGTACGCAGGTCGTGCGAGATATTGGCGATAAACTCGCGGCGCTGTTGGTCCTGCTGTGAAAGCGACTGCCACTGTAAGGCGATGCGTTGCGCCATGCTGTTGAAGGCTTGCTGCAGTCGGCTGACCTCGTCGCGTCCGGCGGCGTCGACCGGCAGCGCGGCATAGGCCTGTACCGCAGCGATGCCGCCGCTGTCCAGCTCGCTGACCTGACGCGTAAGACGACGGATTGGCCGGGTGACCCAATAGAACGCGAATCCGCCGGCCAACAGGCTGAACAGCACCATCAGGCCCGATGACCACAGCGCCATGGAAACCGCAGAGCTAAACAGCGCGTTGCTGGCCAGCGCGTCGTAGTCTTCGCCCAGCAGCACCACGTACAAATAGCCTTCAACCTGACCATTGACCTTCAGCGGTGCGGCGCTGAACACTTTTCTGGCATTCGGGTTGCGCGGGTCATCGCCGTAAACCGGCATGCTGGCGCCATCGAACAAGGCCTGCAGCGGCAGCAGATCCACTTTCTGGCGTTTCAGGTGGCCGGCCGGCGCGGCGTTGCCAATGATATTGCCCTGTTTGTCGAGCAGGTAGACCTCAACGCTGGGGTTTACCGCCATCAGCTGATCGAACAGGCTGTGAACCGAGGGGGCGTTCAGCCCGTTTTGCCCCAACAGCGGGTTACTGTCGGCAATGTGCTGCGCCAGATTACCGGACAACCGCTGGATCACCGCCTGGCTGTACTGGGTACTGCTGCGCACCTGCATCCAGCCGGATATGGCGCAGCTGACCACCATCAGCAGTGCGAAGATCAGGGTCAGACGTTGCGTTAACGTAAGGTTTTTCATGATTCACTCTTGCGGCGCTGCCGCGAATTTGTAGCCCATACCCCACACGGTGAGGATGCGCTCGGGTTCCGCCGGGTTGCTTTCAATCTTGATGCGCAGCCGGTTGATGTGGGTATTCACGGTGTGCTCATAGCCTTCGTGCTGATATCCCCACACCTGGTTGAGCAGGCTCAAGCGGGAAAAGACCTTGCCGGGGTGTTTGGCAAAAAAATACAGCAGGTCGAATTCACGCGGCGTCAGGTCGATGGCTTGATGATTCAACAGTACTTCACGCGCAATCGGATCGATGGTCAGGCCGTCAAAGCTCAAGGTGCCGGCGTCCATTTTCAGGTTGCGGCTCATGGCTTCCTGACGGCGAAACAGTGCCTTAACCCTGGCCACCAGTTCCAGCATCGAAAAGGGTTTGGCGAGGTAGTCGTCGGCACCGAGTTCCAACCCCAGCACGCGATGTACCTCGCTGGATCGCGCGCTGGTGATGATGATCGGCGTGTAGCGCGTCATGTTGCGCGCGCGGCGGCAGATCTCCAACCCATCGATCCCCGGTAGCATCAAATCGAGGATCAATGCGTCCCAGCCGCCCTGTTCCAGCATCGCCATCCCCAGATTGCCATCGGCGGCATGGCTGATGTCATAACCTTCGTCGCGAAGATGTAACTGCAGCAGCTCCGCGATATTGCCGTCATCCTCGACGATTAAAATTTTCTTTGGCTTTTCCATCCTCTCACCGCTGATTGCCAGGCCTTAGTGAAGTCTACACAACCACCGGAGCCTGAGTTATCACATTTTATTTAACTTTGCGTGAGGTCTTGGGGAACAAATCGGACGGATACTCAGCCCATCGAAACCGCCACCGTCAGGAGAGACGTCATGGCCATGTCCATTACGCCGGAGAAACCCGTACTGATCCACCCGCTGTGGCTGCGACTGACGCATTGGCTGAATGCGTTGGCGATGCTGATCATGGTCACCAGCGGGTGGCGCATCTATAACGCTTCCCCGCTGTTCAACTTCAGTTTTATCAATGAGCTGACGCTAGGCGGTTGGTTGGGTGGGGCGCTCCAATGGCACTTCGCCGGCATGTGGCTGTTTGGGATCAACGGGTTGTGTTATCTGCTGATCAATCTGTTCAGCGGCCGTTTGAAACGCAAATTTTGGCCGCTCAGCCCAAAAGCCTTGTTGAGCGATCTGCTGGCGGCGCTGCGGGGCAAACTCGGTCATAGCGATTTGCGTCATTACAACATGGTGCAGCGAGCTGCTTATCTGTTTGTGATGGTGGCAGGCGTAGTGATGGTGATGTCTGGCCTGGTGTTGTGGAAGTCGGTGCAATTTCCGCTGCTGCGCGAATTGCTCGGCGGCTATGAAGCGGCACGTTATATCCACTTTTACGCCATGTCGGCGCTGGTGGGGTTTGTAGTAGTGCACCTGGTCATGGTGGCGCTGGTACCACGCACGCTGTTGGCCATGCTGCGTGGACGTTAAGGAGAACCCGATGAAAACAGATAAACCCCTTATCAGCCTGAGTGAAGGCCGGGAGATTGTCAGGGAAGCACAGCAGTTGTTGGCGCGCCAATTGACCTCCTCTTCACGCCGCCGTTTTCTGCGTAACGGGTTGACGCTGGGTGGCATTGCGATGCTCACCGGCTGTGACCTTAGCGACAACACCCATGTGGAGCAGGCGTTGAGCCGTATCTCGCGCTTTAACGATCGGGTGCAGGGGTGGCTGTTTAACGCCGACCATTTGGCACCGGTGTATGCCGAGTCGCAGATTACTCGTCCGTTCCCGTTCAACGCGTTTTACGCCGAAGAAGAAGCGCCGGATATCAATGGCGAGGATTATCGGCTGGAAGTCAGTGGGTTAGTGCTGAATAAGCAGCCGTGGACCTTGCCGCAATTGCACAGCATGACGCAAATCAGCCAGGTGACGCGCCATATCTGCGTTGAGGGTTGGAGCGCCATCGGTAAGTGGGGGGGCGTACCCTTTGCGCAATTTTTGCAGGCGATCGGCGCGGACCTGAGCGCCAACTATGTCAGCTTCAAATGTGCCGACGACTACTACACCAGCATCGACATGGCCACGGCGCTGCATCCGCAAACCATTATGGCGCTGACTTACGATGGCCAGATCCTGCCGCGTAAATACGGCTATCCGATGAAGCTGCGCATGCCGACCAAACTCGGCTACAAGAACCCGAAACATATTCAGGTCATAGAGATCACCAACCGCTTTCCCGGCGGCTACTGGGAAGATCAAGGTTACAACTGGTTTGGCGGCAGCTAACGACGGCCCCAACTATCCCCGGCACACAGGTGCTTTTTAAATGAGAAAAGGAAATACCATGAAAAAGTTATTCGCAGTAATGATGTGTAGCGCGTTGATGTTAGGTTCCCTCGGTGCCAATGCCGCCGACAGCATGGGCAAAGACGCGATGAAAAAAGACGGCATGAGCCAGATGTCGCACGACGGTATGGCCAAAGACGGCATGAAAAAAGAGTGTATGGGCAAGGATTGCATGAAGAAAGACGGCATGGGCAAAGATGCCATGAAACATGATGGCATGAAGAAAGACAGCATGGGTAAAGACGCCATGAAGCATGACGGCATGAAGAAAGACAGTATGAGTAAAGACGCTATGCAAAAAGACGCTATGGGGCAGTAAGCCGCCGCGCCCCGCAGCCGGATGGACGCTGGCTTAATCCCGGCTGCGGGCAAGTACAACGGGAGGGACGATGGTTCAGACAATGTGGCTGCAGCGCTTTAAGCGCTCGAACTGGGACGTGGCCTTTATGCGGCTGGCGCTGGTGGTGATCTTCGCCGCTTTCGGCTATGCCAAGTGGTTTGATTATGAAGCGCAGGGGCTGGTGCCTCTGATTGGTAATAGCCCGCTGCTGGCCTGGATGCACGATGTGTTTGGCATTCGCGGTGCCAGTTATGCGTTAGGGGTTGCCGAGTGGAGCTTTGGTCTTTTGCTGCTGGCCGGTTTTTGGTCGCGACGTTTGGGGTTATTGGGGGCGGTGGGATCGACGCTGACTTATCTGACGACCCTGACGCTGATCTTCTCCACACCGGGTGCCTGGGAAGCTTCGGCCGGTGGCTTTCCGGCGATGGGGGGGGCCACCAGCTTTCTGCTAAAAGATCTGGTGTTATTGGCGGGTTCGATACTGCTGCTAAAAGCCGACTTGCCTGACGATATACCGTAAAAAAAGGCGCAGTTTTTAAACTGCGCCTTTTGGCCATGATGAACGGATCACATATCCGGGAAGGTCAGGGTATTGCCCGGCGCCTCACGGTGGATATGCACAAAGTTCAGGTGTTTCTCATACTGATCGAGAATATCGCCGATCACCTGCTCTTTGCTGTAATCCATCAGGTCATTGCCCTGGGTGCCTTCCATCAGGAAGGTTTCCAACCGGTAGTAGTGCGACTTGCCGGAGCGGGCGCGATAGGTAAAGCCCGGCACCGAATAACGCTGTGGCCAGATCTGGTAGATGAAGTTCTGCTCTTCGCCCAGATGCACCAGCAGCTCCAGATGGCTCAAACGTTCATCTTCGGTCGGCGGTACCTCACTGAATTCCACTTTGGCACCGCGCAGTTCCAGCTCACGCGCCACTTCTTGCATTGCCGGTCGGCAACGGGTATCCAGCATTTTCTGCGTGTACTGCGTGCCAGGATAATTCATTACGCGCGACAGGCGCTGTTTCCAGTTGAGCACGTCATTGCTGGACACCGGCATTGGCGCATTGGTGTTCAGCGCGCTGGCTTTGCGGTAATCCTCTACCCGCAATGACTTATACAATCCGGCCATCACGAAGAAGATCACAAAGCTGAACGGCAGGCCCATGATCACCGTGGTTTTTTGCAACGCGGGCACGCCGTCTGTCATCAGCATGCCGATGGTCAGCAGGCCAATGGTTATTGACCAAAAAATACGTAGCCAGTTGGGCGCATCGTTGTTGATGTCGCTCAGACGCGAGGTGAAGTTACCCAAAACCAGTGAACCTGAATCCGCCGAGGTGACGTAGAACAGCAGGCCAGTGATGGTTGCCACCGAGGCGCTGAAGGTGAAGCCCGGATACTGAGCCAGCAGGCTGTAGAAACCGCGTTCCGGATACTGCATTACTTCCTGCGCGAAAGCGGCGTTACCGTGAATGATCTGATACAGCGCGCTGTTGCCGAAAATCGACAGCCACAGCAGGGTGAACACGAAAGGAATAATCAGCGTACCGACTACAAATTGGCGGATGGTGCGCCCACGCGAAATACGCGCCAGGAACAGGCCGACAAACGGCGCCCAGGCCACCCACCAGGCCCAGAAGAACAGGGTCCAGTTGTTCATCCATTCTACCGGACGATCGAAGGCGAAGCTGTTAAGGGTCATTCCCATAAAGCGGTTAACGTAGTCGCCAACGTTGAGCACCAGCGCATTGAGCAGGAATTCGGTATCCCCGAAGAACAGCACGAACATGATCAGCCCCAACGCCAACAGCACGTTGAGTTCGGACAGAATGCGGATGCCCTTGTTAACGCCTGAGGTCACCGAAATGGTCGCCATGATCACCGAAAGCAGGATCAGCGCGGCCTGAACCGTCAGGTTTTCCGGAATGTGGAACAGAACTTTCAGCCCGTAGTTCAACTGCACTACGCCAATACCCAGCGTGGTGGCGATGCCGAAGATAGTGCCCAGCACGGCCGCTATGTCTACGCTGTGGCCGATCGGGCCGTTGATGCGTTTACCGAAAATCGGGTAGAGCGCCGAACGGATGGTCAACGGCAGGTTATAGCGGTAGCTGAAGTAGCCGAGGGCGATGCCCATCAGCGCATACATCGACCAGCCGGTCAGCCCGTAGTGGAACAGTGTCCACACCATGGCCTGGCGGGCGGCTTCCATCGTCTGGCCCTGGCCTTCCGGTGGCATCATATATTGCGTCACCGGTTCGGCGACCGAGAAGAACATCAGATCGATGCCGATGCCGGCGGCGAACAGCATCGCTGCCCAACTCATCAGGCTGAATTCGGGTTTCGACTGTTCTGGCCCGAGCTTGATCGAACCGAAGCGCGACGCGGCGATAAACACCACAAATACGATGTACAGAGTAGCGGCCAGTAGGTAATACCAGCCGAAGGTGGTTGAAACCCAATTCAGGGTGCGGGTGATCCATCGCCCGGAGAAATCGGTAAAGAAGATGGTCATCAGCGAGAAGGCCAGAATCAGCCCCGCCGAGGTAAAGAAAACCACCGGATTAAGGCCATCCTTTTGTGGTTTTGAGGAGGTTTCGCGTGTTGTCATCGTCTTCCTCTGTTTTTTAACAACTGAGTAAAATCGTGCCCACACACCAGCCTGAACGGACGCATCGGCGCCGTCCGGAAAAGTGCGGATATAAAGCCGCGGCAATCGCTATTCTGCTTGCCAAAGATTGCCGCTTTGCTTGTTAACGAAACAGAAAATCGTTTCGTGGTGGGAACCGCTTACAGACACTGATTTTGGTCAGATTCGTTAAATACCTCACAAAAATCAGCCAGTTCCACAACCGAAAAGTACATTTTTGTAACCAGGCGGCAATAAAATATATGCAATTTTTATTGAACGTTCAATCAAAAAAAAGTTTAATAGTCCGCATGAAGACCAAGTTCAGCAGGCGGAAAGTCGATGAAATTCGCCGCTGAGATGAGGCCGAAGTCGGTTTTGTGAGAGTCGAATTATGCCAAAGGTAGGAATGCAGCCAATCAGAAGGCAGCAGTTGATAGATGCCACGCTGGCCGCGGTGAACGAAGTGGGAATGCATGACGCCACCATCGCGCAAATAGCGCGGCGGGCCGGAGTTTCCAACGGCATCATCAGCCATTATTTCAAGGATAAGAACGGCCTGCTGGAAGCCACAATGCGCTATTTGATTAGCCATTTGGGCGAGGCGGTGAAGCTGCGGCTACAGGCATTAAGCGACCAGAGCCCGGCATCACGGCTGCAGGCGATCGTCGCCGGTAACTTCGACGACAGCCAGATCAACAGTGCGGCGATGAAAACCTGGCTGGCGTTTTGGGCCAGCAGCTTGCACCAGCCGCAGCTTAATCGGCTGCAACAGGTGAACGGCCGTCGGCTGTATTCCAACCTGTGTGCCGAATTTAGTCGCCAACTGCCCAAGGCGCAGGCGCGACTGGCAGCCAAAGGATTGGCAGCACTGATTGACGGCCTGTGGCTGCGCAGTGCGTTGCGCGGCGCGGCGTTCAACCAGACGCAGGCGATCGCGCTCACGACCGAATACATTACGTTTCAACTCCGGGGGCAAACGCCACCCTGAGGATAACCCAAGGAGAACCTATGTCCCGTTTTGGCTTACAGAAGCTCTATATTAATGGTGCCTATGTAGACAGTACCGATGGAAAAACTTTCAACGCGGTTAACCCGGCGAACGGTGAAGTGCTTGCCGAGATCCAGTCTGCCAGCGCTGAAGACGTCAACCGTGCGGTGGCCAGTGCAGCCAGCGGACAGAAAGTGTGGGCGGCGATGACGGCGATGGAACGTTCTCGTATTCTGCGCCGAGCGGTGGATATTCTGCGCGAACGCAACGACGAACTGGCCGCGCTGGAAACGTTGGATACCGGCAAGGCCATGTCGGAAACCACGGCGGTGGATATCGTTACCGGTGCCGACGTATTGGAATATTACGCGGGTCTGATCCCGGCGATCGAAGGCCAGCAGATCCCACTGCGTGACAGCGCCTTTGTTTATACCCGTCGTGAGCCCCTGGGCGTGGTGGCCGGTATTGGCGCCTGGAACTACCCGATCCAGATTGCCCTGTGGAAATCCGCACCGGCACTGGCGGCAGGCAACGCGATGATCTTCAAACCCAGTGAAGTCACTTCCCTGACGGCGCTGAAGCTGGCGGAAATCTATACCGAAGCCGGTTTGCCGGACGGCGTATTCAACGTGGTCACCGGCAGCGGCGCAGAAGTCGGCCAGTACCTGACCGATCATCCTGGCATTGCCAAGGTGTCCTTCACCGGCGGTGTAAAAACCGGCAAGAAAGTGATGGCTAACGCCTCAGGTTCGACGCTGAAAGAAGTCACCATGGAGCTGGGTGGCAAATCCCCGCTGATTATTTTTGACGACGCCTGCCTGGATCGCGCTGCCGATATCGCCATGATGGCTAACTTCTACAGCTCCGGCCAGGTGTGCACCAACGGGACTCGAGTATTTGTCCCCGCAGCGTTGCAGGCCGAGTTCGAAGCCAAAATCCTCGAGCGCGTTAAGCGCATCCGCCTTGGGGATCCTACCGATCCACAAACCAACTTCGGCCCGCTGGTCAGCTTCGCGCATATGGAGTCGGTATTACGCTTCATTGAAAGCGGCAAGAAAAGCGGCGCTCGCCTGTTGTGCGGCGGCGAACGTGTGACTGAGGGGGAATACGCCAAAGGGGCTTATGTGGCGCCGACGGTATTTACCGACTGCGGTGACGAGATGGAGATCGTGCGCGAAGAGATCTTTGGGCCGGTAATGAGCATTCTCACTTACCACAGCGAAGAAGAAGTGGTACGCCGTGCGAACGACACCACCTTCGGCCTGGCTGCCGGTTTGGTGACGAACGATCTGACCCGGGCGCATCGGGTGATCCACCAGTTGGAGGCCGGCATTTGCTGGATCAACACCTGGGGTGAATCGGCGCCGGAAATGCCGGTCGGCGGGTACAAGCAGTCTGGCGTCGGCCGTGAAAATGGCCTCAGTACGCTGGAACATTACACCCAGGTCAAATCGGTACAAGTCGAGCTGGGCGAATATATTTCCATCTTTTAAATATCCCCGTCGTCTTTCAAGCTACAGCGTTGTTGGCTGCGAACGCGGACCCCAGTCACTTACTTGACTCCTGGGGTTCCACGCCCTTGCCGCCTAGCTGTAACGCGAAATCCATAGGGGATAATCCTTTCTTGCATCCAAAACTGCCTGGATATATTCAGCATGCGATATTCAAGCCATTCGCATCATTCAGGCATACGAATATTTAGGAGATAATGTATGGAATACGATTACATCATTATCGGTGCCGGCTCAGCCGGTAACGTTTTAGCCACCCGTTTAACCGAAGACGCTGATGTTAGCGTATTGCTGCTGGAAGCCGGCGGCCCGGATTATCGGATGGATTTTCGCACCCAGATGCCGGCCGCGCTGGCATTCCCGCTGCAGGGCCGTCGTTACAACTGGGCGTATGAAACCGATCCTGAGCCGCACATGAACAACCGCCGCATGGAGTGTGGCCGGGGTAAAGGGCTGGGCGGCTCATCACTGATTAACGGCATGTGCTACATCCGCGGCAACGCGATGGACTTCGACAACTGGGCAAAAGCACCGGGGTTGGAGGACTGGAGTTATCTGGACTGCCTGCCATATTTCCGCAAGGCGGAAACCCGCGATATCGGGCCTAATGATTATCACGGTGGCGACGGCCCGGTCAGCGTGACCACGCCGAAAGCCGGTAATAACGAATTGTTCCACGCAATGGTGGAGGCCGGTGTGCAGGCGGGTTATCCGCGTACTGATGACCTGAACGGCTACCAGCAGGAAGGCTTTGGCCCGATGGATCGCACGGTCACGCCGAAAGGCCGTCGCGCCAGCACCGCTCGGGGTTATCTGGATCAGGCTCGTTCCCGTTCAAACCTGAAGATTGTCACTCACGCGTTGACCGACCGCATCCGCTTCGAGGGTAAGCGTGCTGTGGGCGTTGATTACTTGCAGGGCGAAAGTAACCAAATCAACAGTGCCCGAGCGCGTCGTGAAGTGTTGCTGTGTGCCGGCGCGATTGCCTCGCCGCAGATTTTGCAGCGTTCCGGCGTTGGTCCAGCGGCGCTGCTGAACCGCCTGGACATCGATCTGGTGCACGATCTGCCCGGCGTGGGCGAGAACTTGCAGGACCATCTGGAAATGTACCTGCAATACGCCTGTAAAAAGCCGGTGTCGTTGTACCCGGCATTGCAATGGTTCAACCAGCCGAAGATCGGCGCAGAGTGGCTGTTCAACGGCACCGGCGTGGGCGCCAGCAACCAGTTTGAAGCCGGTGGCTTTATCCGCAGCCGCGAAGAGTTCGCCTGGCCGAACATTCAGTACCATTTCTTGCCGGTGGCGATTAACTACAACGGCAGCAACGCGGTGAAAGAGCACGGTTTTCAGGCGCACGTCGGTTCAATGCGCTCCCCAAGCCGTGGCCGGGTGCAGGTGAAATCGAAGGATCCGCGCCAACATCCGAGCATCTTGTTCAACTATATGGCGACCGAACAGGACTGGCAGGAGTTCCGCGATGCCATTCGCATCACGCGCGAAATCATGGCGCAGCCTGCATTGGACGAATACCGCGGCCGCGAGATAAGCCCGGGGCCAGAAGTGCAGACCGACGAACAGCTGGACGCTTTTGTGCGTGAGCATGCCGAAACCGCCTTCCATCCTTCCTGCTCATGCAAAATGGGCGAAGACGAGATGGCGGTGGTGGATGGGCAAGGGCGAGTGCACGGTATGGAAGGCCTGCGGGTGGTGGATGCGTCCATTATGCCGCTGATCATCACCGGTAACCTGAACGCCACCACCATCATGATCGCCGAGAAGATTGCCGATCGTATTCGCCAGCGCACGCCGTTGCCGCGTAGCACTGCCGACTATTACGTGGCCGGCGACGCCCCGGCGCGTAAGCCATAACCCACATGCCCTCTCGCCGTTGAGGGGGAGGGCCGCTGTAGCAAGCAACCCCCTCTCCAATGTCCTTCCCCGAGGCGAGGGGGCAATTCATTCCCGTTATCTTTCACCTCAGCAGGTACAAACGTACCCCTTAAGCCGGCAGGGCGATCGCCTGATCGAAACTGTTTGGCGTCGCCATGCGCCACATGCGCGCATAAAAATCGCTTTCGATCTCTTTTTGCAGCAGTGCACCAGGCTCCAGGTAGTAATAGATGTCGGCGTAGACCTTGATTTCGGTTGAAGTAATACGGCGCAGCATATGATGCGAAGTCAACTGCTCAGGGCGGCTGACGCCCGCCGCCGCGAGCATTTCTGCCAGCGCTTTCACCGTATTCTGGTGGAAGTGATAAACGCGTTCGGCCTTGTTTGGCACCACCAGGGCTTTCTGTCGCAGTGGATCCTGGGTGGCGACCCCGGTAGGGCAGTGATTGGTATGGCAGCTTTGCGACTGAATGCAGCCGACGGCGAACATAAAACCACGGGCTGAGTTCACCCAGTCGGCGCCCAACACCAGCACGCTGGCGATGTCGAAGGCGCTGATGATTTTACCGCTGGCACCAATCTTGATTTTGTCGCGCAGTCCGCAGCCCACCAGGGTGTTATGGACGAATAACAACCCTTCGCGCAGCGGCATGCCCATATAGTTGGACAGTTCGAGCGGTGCTGCGCCGGTTCCGCCTTCTTTGCCGTCCACCACGATAAAGTCCGGCAAGATCTGGGTTTGCAACATGGCTTTGGCGATGGCGACAAATTCCCACGGGTGGCCGATACAGAGTTTGAAGCCCACGGGTTTGCCACCGGACAATTCACGTAGCTGCTGGATGAAATGCATCATTTCAATTGGCGTGCTGAAGGCGCTGTGCGAAGCCGGAGAAATACAGTCGACCCCTTCAGGTACGCCGCGCGTTGCGGCGATTTCCGCATCCACTTTTTTCGCCGGTAGTATGCCGCCATGTCCGGGTTTAGCACCCTGGCTGAGCTTGATTTCAATCATTCTCACCTGCGGTTTTTTAGCCTGCTCGGCGAAGCGTTGCGGATCAAAATGGCCGTCGGCGGTGCGGCAACCGAAGTAACCGCTGCCCAATTCCCAGACCAGGTCGCCGCCATTTTCGCGATGATAACGGCTGATACTGCCTTCGCCGGTGTCGTGGTAGAAATTGCCCTTTGCCGCGCCGAGGTTGAGGGCGCGAATGGCGTTGGCCGACAGGGCGCCGAAGCTCATGGCGGAGATGTTAAAGATCGACGCGGAGTAGGGTTGGCTGCAATCTGGACCGCCGATCGTCACGCGGAAGCTGGTGGGGTCAGATACCTCGACCGGACGCATGGAGTGCCCGATACATTCGTAGCCGGTTTGATAAACGTCCAACTGGGTACCGAACGGCTTGTCGCCCATTTCATTTTTGGCGCGTCGGTAAACCAGCGTGCGTTGGGTACGTGAAAACGGGATCTGCGCGTTATCTTCTTCCAGTAAGTACTGGCGTATTTCCGGGCGAATAAACTCGAAGAAAAAGCGCAGTCGGCCGATGATCGGATAGTTTCGGCAGATGGCGTGGCGTTGTTGGGTCAGATCATAAATGCCCAGAGCGCTCAGACCACCAAAAATGATCGTCGGTAGCCAAAACCAGGGGCTATGGGACAACAGCGCCAAAGACGCCAACGTCAGCAAAAGACTCAACACAAGGCAGGTATAACGGCTGAATAATGATGACTTCATAACATCTCCTGATGTTTTTATTAGTCCAGACGACATGGCTCACAGAAAGTTTGCTGAGCGGATCCTAACCAATAGACAGGAGTGTTATGTGGCTGTTACTGCTTTATCGTTGATTGTTACATTAATTTAACGTTGAGTCCGCCCTTCAGGCCGCCGGGTGGCAGCCTGAAGGGGAGGAGGGAGTTACTTGCTGGCAACGAAAATACTGCTCATGCTGCGCAGACGCAGCTTTTTCATCGCACTGTATTTCTGAGAGAAAATCGTTTTGGGGTGGGTGCCGCGCTTTTGGGCAATATGCAGCAGGCTGTCACCGCGCAACAGGTTGAAGATAACGTCGCTTTCCGCCGGGCTAAGCTCGCGGGTTTTCTGCATTTTTATCCCCCCGGGCTCTTTGCTTTCCAGCAGGTTCTGTATTTTTTCCTGCAGCGAATAAAGTGGAATGCGTGTAGACACCAATTCAACGGAGATGCCCAGGATCGACAATAGTTTCACCACGCGTTCATCGTCATAAAACACCAACAGACGCGTTTTGGAGTTGTATTGCTGATGCAAAGACACCAGGCTTTCAATGACGTTAACGCTTTGCTCCAGATTTTGTGAGGTGAAGATCAGGGCGATGTCGTGCTTAATTATTTTCTCCGCCTTGGCGCCACCGTGCATAAAATCTGAAAACAGTCTGATATCGTACTTGCCGTAATGTTTTTTCAGTAACACCGAAAGGCCGACATAGCTGTACTTACACTCACTAATAACAAGGACATTGTTTTTAGACATAATGGCAAACACCCATAATGAGTTAAAAGTATTCAGCTGTAAGAAGCGAGTTCAAATCCTTGATGTCGGATTCCTTCCACAGCTTTCCCTGCAGTGCGTAATATGGCATTTCGTCCAGCCATTTTTTATGCTCGGGGGTTTCAACCCCTTCAATAATTACCTTGTAATGATTAAGGTAAAAAAAGCGCAATAAAGCGCGCATTAAACCGTCGCCGCCGGACTTTTTCATAAAGTCCCATAACAAAAAGCGGTCGAGTTTAACGAAGCGGAACTGGCTGTTATACAGCGCGGAAAAACCCGCATAGCCAGAACCAAAATCATCGAGCCAAAATGAATAGCTCTTTAGTGAAGGATCGCCATGAACGCGATCTTTAACCAAACGGGTTGAGTTCTCACTGATTTCGAAATGTATACAGCGAGTGGCGCTAATTCTTTCTGCAAAATGGCTATTGGCCAACGAGCGTAGAGAATGGTCATCTACATTCAGCGTGGCTATAACCTGATTTTCACGAAACCAGTGATTATATTTCTCTATCAGACTGACCTGGTCTAACAGAATCTCAATTCGGGTCTCGCTATCGGCAGTACGAAAGAACTGTTCAGGAGAAAAATGCGCATATTCACTATTAAAAGTGAATCGAGATAGGCACTCAACGGCCAGCAATTGTCCGGATTTTGCGAACATTGGCTGGAAAACATAATTAATTCCGTTATTTTTCTCTCTAAAAGAACTGCGCATTCCTCAATCCCTTGATTGATATGTAACTGCCTGTTTTTTAACTAAAATTAATTCAATATCAGGCTGTTTATAGGTAAATGTCTTATTTGGTGCGACGTGATTGTGAAATGTCGCTTGCAGACCATTTAACGCGCATTTAGTCGTGAAGTCCAAAGGGCTCTAAAGGTAACAAAATGTAAATATACGGAATAATATGCTGTTAATCAGGCCTTAAAGAAAAATGTCTGACTGCATGACTTTCCAAAACACAGATTATTCCTATTCGATTGAATCGTCAACATCGATCGATAGGTATTTGTTGATAGTTTATTCCTATCAAGAGGGGGGTTATGAATGTTTTAAACGATTTAACAATAAGAATGCGCTTAGTCTATATTTCGTCCGGCAATGGGTTCATCGAGGCAACACTCCTTTTAAGCAAGGAGTGCTATCGCTGAGTGTATGCTCAGTGCCGGGGAACTATATATTCGTCTGTCACTGAATCGATTATTTTATTGTTTTTCTATGGAGCTGGAAATGAAAAAAGTATTATTGCCTTTGGCCGCGCTGGTATTGTCTGCTACTGCTTATAACGCTACTGCTGCAAGCGGCAACGTTAAATTCACCGGTGAAATCGTACAGTCCACCTGTAAAGTTGTTGATAAAGACCAGAATAAAGAAGTTTACCTGGGTAAATACCCTACTACCGCATTCCCAACTTCTGGTTCTACCAGCGGTGCTAAAGCTTTCGATATTAGCCTGGAGAAATGTGAAGCGGGTAACTACACCCTGCGTTTCGACGGTAACACCCCAGCTGGCCACCCAGAGCTGTTGGCTGTAACTGGCGGCGCTAACGGCGTTGGCGTTGAAATCCTGGATAACAACGGCGCAACTCTGCCAATCTCTCAGGAAGTTGCTACCCCAGCGACCGTTTCTGTTGCTGCTGATGGCGACAACCCAGGTTCTGCGACTTTCAACCTGCGCGCTCGTTATAAATCTTACCAGGATCTGGTAACTGCGGGTCAGGCAAACTCTAACGCTACCTTCACCATCGAATACAAGTAATTTAATTCGCTGGCAGGATAGATAGAGCTATTGGCCACGGACGGCTAAATTCTGAGAGTTGAGATATTCCGATGAAAAAAGTGCTTTCTTGTATTTTATTCGCGTTTTCCGTAAATGCTTTTGCCGGAATTCAGGTTGATTCGACGCGCGTAATTTATAACAGCGGAAGTAAATCCGCATCGCTCTCAATCAGCAATGACAGCGACGACACCTATATGGTGCAAACCTGGTTGGATACTGGCGATTCAAGCCAGATGCCGAAGAATTTACCGATCGTGGTCACTCCACCTATTTTAAAACTGGCTGCCAAAAAAGACGCAATTCTGCGCTTTATTTATTCCGGCAGCGGGTTACCGCAGGACAGAGAAAGTCTGCTCTGGGTAAACGTACAGGAAATTCCGCCAACGCCTAAGCAAGACAACGTGCTGCAGGTGGCGATCCGTACCCGTATCAAACTGTTCTACCGCCCAGAAGCCTTGAAGGCCAACCTGCAACAGCAGGCAGAGGCACTGAAATGGCAGCGTCAGGGCAGCAATCTGGTGGTGACCAACAATGGTCCACTGTTTGTGACGCTGGGTGTACTGACGCTGAAAAGCGGTGGCAAAAGCTGGAAAGTGAATGCCGACATGGTGAAACCGCAAGATAGCCTGCGGATTGCTCTGCCACAGGGCGCGCAGTCGGCCAACAGTATGTCGTTCACCTATATCAACGATTACGGCGGCCACACCGAGATTAAGAACGTTGCATTAAATTGATTTAAGCCCTTCAAGGAATGAACAAAAAATGGCACATAAAAGAATAACAACCCTCACGCCAAAACGTTTGGTCAGGCTGATTAATGGTGTAATTTATTTTTCTGCGGTGCCATTTTCATTCTCTCATATGGCCATGGCGGAGGAGCAGTTCAACACCTCCTTCATCCATGGCGATGACAACATTGCCCAGGTGGCAGCGTTGTCCAGCGGCGATGATATCCTGCCAGGTAAATATCCGTTCGATATTTACCTGAACGGACAGCGTATCGATCACCGTGACATCGAATTCAAAAAAGACGCCAAAGACACGCCGGTAACGCCTTGCCTGACTGCGCAGGATTACCAGGACTACGGTGTAAAACTGCCGGGCGATATGAAAACCGAAGGTGCCGCACAGTGCTACGCTCTGTCACAGCAAATTTCGGGTGCCAAGCTGAGCTACGACGCAGCCATACAGCGTATGGATTTGGAAGTGCCGCAGATATTCCTGGAGCCGCGTCCACAGGGTGCTATCTCGCCGAAGGTTTACGATCGCGGGATTAACGCCGGTTTCGTTAACTATAACTTCAGCGGCAACCATAATAATTACCGTAATAACGCCAACGATAAAACATCCGACTACTACTTCCTGAGCCTGAACAACGGCATCAATGTCGGTAATTGGCGCCTGCGTAACAACTCGACGCTGAATCAGCAGTCGGGTGCCGGCACGCACTGGAATACCGTTTCAAGCTGGGCGGAAACCGACATCGTTTCCCTGCGCAGCCGTCTGGTGATTGGCCAGACCAACACCAATAACAACGTATTCGACAGCATTCAGTTCCGCGGTGTGCAGATTTCCAGCGCCAACGATATGCTGCCGGAAAGCCAGCGCGGTTACGCGCCGGTGGTCCGTGGCGTGGCGTCGACCAACGCCCGCGTTGAGATCCGCCAAAACGGCTACACCATTTACAGCACCAACGTGCCGCCGGGTCCGTTTGCGCTGACCGACATCTTCCCAAGCACCTTGAGCGGTAACCTGAACGTCACGGTCATTGAGGCCAACGGTTCAAGAACCTCTTTCGTGGTGCCGTTCTCTTCCGTGCCGAACATGCTGCGCGAAGGGATCTGGGACTACCAGATGACCGCCGGTAAATACCATGACGGCACCACCAAATACCAGCCGAAGTTTGTGCAAGGCACCTTGTCCCACGGCATGGCGTATGACATCACGCCTTATGGTGGGGTGCTGGTCGCGGAAAATTACCGTTCGGCGGTAGTGGGTATGGGTAAAAACATGGGTGTCTGGGGGGCAGTTTCCTTCGATATGTCCTATTCCGACACCAACCTGGTCAACGGTGACGACAAACAGGGGGAGAGCTTCCGCTTCCTGTACTCCAAATCGCTCAACGACTGGGGCACCGAATTCCAGATCGCCGGTTACCGTTACTCGACCTCTGGTTACTATGATTTCTCTGATGCGGTTGCGGAACGCGATCGCTATGAAAACGGCGTCTACCGTAACGATTACTACGATGAGAATGACCGCAATCTGGGCGTGCCGGATTGGGCAGAATCACGTCGTCGTACCTATTACACCAGCCGTTTCAATAACAAACGCCAGCGTGTAGAGTTGTCGATCAACCAGCGTATTGCCGGTAACTCAACGCTGTATACCAATATCAGCAACCAGTCATATTGGGGCGGCTCCGGCCAGGATCGTACGGTTCAAACCGGCTTTAACAGCAGCTACAAAAATATCAGCTACGGCGTGTTCTATCAGGACAGCCGCAGCAACTACGGTTATAAAGATCGCAGCATCAACATGAGCGTCTCTATTCCGTTCAGCTTCTTCAGCCGCGATTCGTCTGATATGACGGCCAGCTTCAACGCCGGTCACAGCAAGCAGAGCGGTAATACATACAGCGCTGGCCTGAGTGGTACCGCGCTGGACGATAACCGTCTGAACTACGCGGTGCAAAGTGGTCACGATCGTTACTCCGGCCAAACCAGCTCGGCTAACGTCGGCTACCAGGGCAGCATGGGTACCGTCAATGCCGGTTACAGCTACAGCAATGATTACCAGCAGTCTACCCTGGGCGTGTCGGGCGGTATCGTGGCGCACTCCGGCGGCGTGACGCTGACCCAGCCGCTGCAAAATACCTTTGTGCTGGTTGAGGCCAAAGATGCCAAGGGCGTCCGTCTGGAAAACCAGCCGGGTGTGGCTATCGACCGCTTCGGTTACGCGGTAATGACCTCGGCCTCACCTTATCGTCACAACCGCGTGGCGTTGCGCACTGAGGATATCGGCAACGGCCTGGATATCCCGATGGCGGCCCGCGACGTGGTACCGACATATGGCGCCATTACCCGCGTGAAATTTGAAACGCATACCGGCCAAAGCCTGCTGGTACACAGTAAACTGTTGGACGGCAGCGTACCGCCAATCGGCGCCAACGTGTTTAGCGCCGACGGCAAGAACAACGGTACCGTGGGTACCAATGGGGATATTTATATCTCCGGCGCATCCGCAGGGGATCGCCTGTTGGTTAAATGGGGCAGCGATGCCGGCGACAGCTGTTCACTGGTGGTGCCGGAACTGAAATCGGCGACCGAACAGCTGATGGGCTATCAGGAACTTTCGCTGACCTGCGGAAAACCGTAAAAGGAATGAATATGTCTTCTTTGTTGTTAAAACATAAAAACCTCGGGCTGGCGGCAGGGCTGCTGGTCACGCTGGGGACGTTCTCGCAGAGCAGCTTTGCGCTGGCTTGTAAGCAGAATGGCAACATTCGTCAGGATATCGTGTTGGATAAGGCGATCAAGGTGTCAACGGCCAATACTGCCCCTGGGGCATTACTGTGGCGTTCACAGACCTTCACTTCGACCTTCCAGTGTGTGGATGACTGGAATAACCCAAAAGGGGAAAATGCCTTCCTGTACTGGGATCCTAAGGCTCGCATGAGCCAGATCCATAACTCGATTGAAGTCGGTGTAACCTACAACGGCCTTGATATCAAGCCAACTAAAGGTGCCAAGCAAGACGTGGGGCCGGGTACCGAGTGTCGTCGTTCCGGCTCACGATGTCTTTCACCAGCCAGGTCGTTGACCGTGACGGTTTCCTATGCCATTTACATCAAGGCGACGGGTAAGGCGCCACCTGCGGGCGGCAAGATCAATGACAATAACGCGTATTCCGTATTCCAGGTGGATGGGGTTGGTGGTCTGAATGGCACGCCAGACAGTAACTTTAACGCCTATATTTCCGGGTTGGGCAACATTCAGTTTATCTCTTGTAACCCGAAAATTACCGTGGTGGCTAACAACGGTTCAACCGTAAACTTTGGCACCATTCCGCGTCAAAATGCGGTGGCCGGCAAAATCGAGAAGCAGGTTCCTTTCTCCGTTGCGGCTAACATGTCTGACCCGACAACCGGGCAGGATTGCAAAGGGGAAACCTTGCAGGCCAGTTTCAGCACCACTTATCCCTTGCAGGATAACAGTCTGATTATGCCAACCAGCAACAGCGGCTTCGGTATTTTAATTTCGCAGGCCGCAACGCCGAACACGCCGATCATGATGAACTCCCCGGTTGATCTGGGCCTGGTCAACGGTACTATCGTTGAAAAGAACTTTTTGGCCAGTCTGAAGTGGTTGAATACCAATCCACAGGTTGGGCCATTCAGTGCTTCGGCGAATATTGACGTAACCTTTAAGTAATCTCTTTCAGTAAAAAAGGGGTTCAGCCTGCGCTGAACCCCTTTTTTAATGCATTTTTCTCTCAGCTCTGGCCAACCCAGTTGGTGCAGACACTGTCCAGACATTTCCCCGCATACCACAGATGAACGCCAGGGGACTCATGGCGATGCCCGTTCAGCGGTTCTATCGGCTGCGGGTGCATCTCTGCGACGTCCCAGCGAGTTGTGCGACGATAAACCGCCGGCGTTTTGCCGAACTGTTTTTTAAATGCGCGCGAAAAAGACGGCTGGGAATCGAAATGATATTGCAGGGCGATGTCGAGAATGGGGCGAGGGCTTGAACGCAGCGCCTGCGCGGCCTGCGACAGACGCCGCTCGCGGATGTAACTGCCTAAAGCATGTCCGGTAGTGCTGCGGAACATCCTTTGCAGGTGCCACTTGGAGTAGCCTGACTTCGCCGCTACGTTGTCTAACAGTAACGGCTGATCCAGATGGGTTTCAATCCAGTCCAGCAAATCGTGAATGATATTAACGCGATCCATTGTTTTAGTTCTCCTGCGGGTACGACATTCAGGTCACAGTAGGTAACAGTAATTATCCAAGCTAGTACTTTGATAATAGGCCGCGGAGACGGGTTACGCAAGTGTTAACCCGGGGGAAAAAGGTGGCTAAACGTGCTCTTTGGGTCGCAGGGAAATGAAAAAGGCCGCACGTGGCGGCCTTGAGCAAAGAGGGGAAAGACGGGGATCAGTTAGTTTCCGGCTTCACTTCGATATAGTCCAACTGCAAGACGCTGCTGGTGTAGCCGCGGATCTTGTTGGTCATTTCAATATCGCCGTTCAGCTTGTGGCCGTAAGACGGAATGATCTCTTTCAGTTTGCTCTGCCATTCCGGCGTAGCCACTTTATCTTTGAACACTTTCTCCATCAGGTGCAGCATGATCGGTGCGGCAGTTGATGCGCCCGGTGATGCACCCAGCAGAGCGGCAATGCTGCCATCTTCGGAGCTGACCACTTCGGTACCGAACTGCAGTACGCCACCTTTATCTGCATCTTTTTTGATGATCTGCACGCGTTGGCCGGCGGTCCACAGTTTCCAGTCTGCCTGTTTGGCTTCAGGGAAGTACTCTTTCAGCGCAGCGAAACGATCGTCGTCGTTCATCATCAACTGGCCTACCAGGTATTTCACCAGGTCGAAGTTGTCCAGCCCGACGTGGGTCATTGGCATCAGGTTCGAAGTGCTCAGGGAGTGCAGCAGGTCGAACAGTGAACCGTTTTTCAGGAACTTGCCGGAGAAGGTGGCGAACGGTCCGAACAGCAAGACACGCTTGCCGTCCAGCATGCGGGTATCCAGGTGCGGAACCGACATCGGCGGTGAACCTACGCTGGCCAGGCCATAAACCTTGGCCAGGTGTTGGTCAGCGATTTCCGGGTTGGTGGTGACCAGGAACTGACCGCCGACAGGGAAGGCACCGTAGCCTTCGGCTTCGGGAATGCCGGTTTTCTGCAGCAGCGTCAGAGAAGCACCGCCTGCACCGATAAACACGAATTTGGCATTCACGGTGGTTTCTTTGCCGTCGCGGTTCAGATCGGCCACGGTGACGCGCCAGGTGTTGTCGGCATTGCGCTTGATGTCGCGGACTTCATGGCTCAGGTTCAGCTTGAAGTTCGGGTTTTTGGTCAGCGTGTCCACCAGTTGGTGGGTGATCACGCCAAAGTTAACGTCGGTACCCAGCGGCATGCGGGTCGCAGCAATTTTCTGCGCCGGATCGCGGCCGTTCATCACCAGCGGAGCCCACTGTTTAATCTGGTTAGGGTCTTCTGAGTACTCCATACCACGGAACAGGGTGCTGTGTTGCAGTGCGGCATAGCGTTTGCGCAGGAAGTTGACGTTGTCGTCACCCCAGACAAAGCTCATGTGCGGCACGCTGTTAATAAAGGATTTTGGATCTTTCAGGACGTTATTTTTCACCTGATAAGACCAGAATTGACGCGAGATTTCAAAAGACTCGTTAACCACCACGGCTTTGCTGATGTCGATGGTGCCGTCTTTTTTTTCCGGGGTATAGTTCATTTCAGCGAAGGCGGAGTGACCGGTACCGGCGTTGTTCCAGCCGTTGGAGCTTTCTTCAGCCACGCCGTTCATGCGCTCATACATGTCGATGGACCAGTTTGGCTCCAGCTCATGCAGGTAGGTCCCCAGCGTGGCGCTCATGATGCCACCGCCGATCAATACCACATCAACGGACTTATTCTCTTCCGCCGTCGCCTGTTGCGTAACGCCAAACAGGTTCAGACAGAAGATCAGGACGAGTAATTTTCTCATTGAATCAAATCTCTTGTGTGTAAATTCTACTCATTGCAGGTGAAAGAATTTATCGGGAGTTACCCTGGAAATAAGTAAAACTAACCCGCCCGGCTAAGCCGAGTGACAGTGATAATGTCTTTTTGTTAATCGTTTTCTTAACGAAAAGTGGATTATTACAGGCTGTCTGGGGACAGGTTGTTCAACTCTGGTTACTGCGGGGATATTATTGTTTGCAATATTGTTAAAAACTACTTTTGTAACTAAAAAAAGCCCATTAAAGGCAGCAATCATTCATTTATTATTTTTATTTAAATATAACCGCTAAATTAATAAGGTCTAATTGCCGCTGATTTAAACGATATGCCAATATCACACAATATTTATGGAATAATGGCAAATAGCAGCAGGTAACAAAATGAAAATGGCCGCCGGGCATTTCAGTGCGGCCAAGATGCTGGTTGACGCTTAGCGGCGGGCCTTCATTGCTGCCGATGGCCACTCTTCTTTCAGCAGTGCATAAATCAGTTCATCACCCCATTGGCCATTGAAACGATCATTTTGTCGCAGGTGCGCCTCTTTGCGCATCCCCAGACGTTCGACGACCCCGATAGACCCCTGATTGGCAGCATCGAGCCGGGCAAAAATGCGGTGGCAGCCCACTTGGTTAAACCCCTGATCCAACATCGCTTGCACGGCTTCGCTGGCATAACCTTTACCGGCATAAGCCGGGCTGAAGATATAACCGATCTCGGCTTGTAATGCTGCGCGGTTAGCCAGTTTCAACAACACTTCACCGATCAACTCTCCGCTGTCCTTTAGGGTGACGGCGCAATAAAAAATATCGCCGTCCTGACTGAAGCGCGAAGCTATCGCCTGAGCAAGCTGATCGGCCAGTTGCGCGTTGTCCGGGGTGGGGGCATACAGATAACGATAGACCTCCGGCAAACGGTGGTAAGTCGAGTAGGCTTCGAGATCGTCGGGCGTGAAGCGGCGCAGTTGCAGGCGTTCGGTGTCGAAGGGCAGGGTAATCAAATGCAAGAGCACATCCTTATTGTCGGGTGGGATCACATTGGTTTGTTTACGAACAGGGCAGAACATTTTTGCGAGGAATACAGGTCCCACAATATAGCAGTAGCTTGGAGGTTTCAAACGGCGAAAACCCTGTTCATCGCCGGCGTGAGCAACGATGAACAGGGTTTAATTAATCAGTGGACGGGGTCGTTAGCTTACTTGATCGCCATGGCGTCACGCATGGTATAGAACAAATCTGTCTGATCGGTCAGCCCGACGACGTTGGCGGCATGCGGGCCGTAGGCGGCAACACGCAGCTGGGTGCCGGTGTGGCCCTGCGAATCCTCTTCCGAGTTGCCGTAGCTGATGGTCATTGGTGCGCCATCTTTGGTGGTCAGCATTTGCGTCAGGCCCGGCGCTTTGGCGTCGGCGGCGATAATCTGGCTGGAGTGAGCATGGTCAGCGGTGACGATCACCAGAGTGTTGCCGTCGGCACGGGCGAATTCCAATGCTTTCTGCACGGCTTCATCCAGATCGACAGTTTCCCCGAACTGGCCGCACGGGTTGGCGGCATGATCCTGTTTGTCGATCGATGCGCCTTCAACCTGCAGGAAGAAACCATTTTTGTTGGTTTTCAGCAGGTCGATGGCTTTCTCGGTCATAACCGCCAGCGTCGGGATATCCGCCGTACGTGCCGGGTTGTTCTGACAGGTCACCGCCGGTTGGTCGAGATTACCGTGATAGCTGGCCTTCGGCCCCTGCCAGCGCACCGGCATATTGCCGGCGGCAAACAGCCCCAACAGCGGCTTTTGCTGATTGGCGACGTTAACGGCGTTCAGGGCATCGAGGTTTTCCACCCACTGATAACCTAATGCAGTTGCCTGCTCTTTCAGTGATTTTCCCTGCCATTCGCCACTTTTGGCTAACTGATTAAAGGATTTTGCTCCGCCGCCTAAGGTGACGTCGGCGCGGGCTTTGAGTAACTGTTCACTGATCGAACCGCGGCCGCCATTTTCCAGCGCGTTGGTTGCGCATTTTTCACTGGTCTCTTCCGGGCCGTAACATTTACGCGAGGTGACGTGGGAAATCTGCGCCGCAGGTGTGGCGTCTTGCAACTCTGCGGTGGAAACGTTGCCGGTGGCTTTACCCGCCGCTTTGGCAATTTCCAATAAGGTCGGTTGGTCTTTGCCATTAACGTCAACGCCCAGCGCGCCGTTATAGGTTTTGACGCCGCTGGACCAGGCAGTCGCCGAGGCGGCGGAGTCAGTGACGTAATCCGGCTTGTGGGTTTTCTTGTCCAGCGAATAATGGGTGTATTGGCCGGTTAACGGCAGGGCATCGATGCCTTTAAAATAGCCGCCTGCGCCTTCGGCATAGTTGCGTGCCGAAGTGATTTCCGAATCGCCCATGCCGTCGCCAATCAGCAAAATCACATTCTTGACCGTTTTATCAGACAACGAAGCTTTCAATGCCGCGGTTTGATCGCCACTCAGGCGACGTGCTCCGCCGGGTTCAACGATATTGCCGCGAGCCGCACGCTCGGAAAGTCCGGCAGCGTTGGCCGGCGTCTCATCGGCGAAGGCGCTTGAGCATAATAAGGCGGATAACACGGCACTGGCGATCAGGGAAACAGGCTGCAACATCGGGGAAAGCTCCTTGTCGTAATAAAAAAACATAAATACCCGGTCGCCTTTCAAGCTACAGCGTGGTTACCAGTACTCGCTAACCCCAGGTTACTTACTGGAGTAAGCGCCTTGGGTGCCTGACCGTGGCTTAAAAATCATAGGGGTATAACACGAACTTGTTAGGCAGGGAGGGTAATGCAGGGGTGTGACACTTTTATGACGGTAAAGAAGACGCAAAAGGGATAGCCGGGCGGCTATCCCAGGCAAGCCATTATTCGCTGCGGGCGGGAATGTTGACGCCGCGTTGCACCGCCGGTCGTGCCAGACCGCGCTCCAGCCATTGCCCTACGCGTGGGAAACTGTCGAAATCGACTACCTCGCGGGCTTCGTAGAAGCCGATCAGATTACGCACCCAGCCCAACAGTGAAATGTCGGCAATGGTGTAATCCTGGCCCATGATCCAGTCGCGGCCTTCAAGCCGGCTTTCCAGTACGCCCAGCAGGCGTTTCGACTCATTCTTATAACGCTCAAGCGGGCGCTTATCTTCGTATTCACGACCGGCGAAACGGTGGAAGAAGCCGAGCTGACCGAACATGGGGCCAACGGCCGCCATTTGGAAAAATACCCACTGAATGGTTTCATAACGCAGAGCCGGATCCTGCGGCAGGAACTTGCCACTTTTTTCCGCCAGATACAGCAGAATGGCGCCGGATTCGAACAGGGGTAATGGCTTGCCGCCAGGGCCATCGGGATCGATGATTGCCGGGATCTTGCCGTTCGGGTTCAGCGACAAAAACTCGGGCGTCCAGGTCTCGTTTTTGCCGATGTCGATCAGGTGCGCTTCATACGGCAGGCCGATCTCCTCCAGCATGATAGAAACTTTTACCCCGTTCGGCGTGGGCAGCGAATAGAGCTGCAGCCGCTCCGGATGCTGCGCCGGCCACAGTTTGGTGATTGGGAATTGGGTTTGATCGAGCATGGGGAGTCCTCGGGTTGACGGTTTGCTTATTGAGTATTGCACCAAAACTAACCTGTTGTGAGGTTAAACAGTGAGGTCAAAATGTGCTTTAAGCGCTTTTTTCCCGCTGGCGGTGAGCTGCAGTTCACGACTCTCCAACTGGCGTTTTATCCAGCCACGACGGATAAATGCGGTAAGCATCGCGGCACCTAATGCACCACCCAGATGGGCCTTGCGCTCGCTCCAGTCCAGGCAGCCGCAGGCGAAGCGCCTTCGTGAGGGGGCAGGGGAACAGTCGACGCCCAACCGAGTGAGTGCAGCGTGGCCGGCCTCGCTTAACCGATAGTCTTCCTCACCCTCTAACCAGGTTAGCTGATGCAGGCGTTGGTGCAGTTTTACCGCCAGTTCACCGGCCAGATGGTCATAACAGGTACGAGCGAATTGCAATGACGTCGGAGTAGTGCTTTTCACCACGGGCTTTTCGACGCCGGCCAGTGCCATTAGCGTTTCCAGCGCGGCGGCGACTTCCGGCCCTGCCAGACGGAAATAGCGGTAACGCCCTTGCTTGACGCAGGCGATCAGTCGCTGTTCCTGCAGGCGTGCCAGATGGCCGCTGGCGGTAGAGGCGGCAACGTCCACCGCGGCGCTGAGTTCGGTGGCGGTATAAGCGCGACCATCCATCAGCAGGCACAGCATGCGCGCCCGGGTGCGGTCGGCAATGGCACCGCTCAGTGCCGCCAGACGATCTTCAATATCGATGTTATTCATACTTCGAGATTAGGCGAAGTATGGCTGTGCGTCCACCGTTAGGATGGGTTCACAAAATGCATGTGTGCCTGAGTTTTACCTCTGACAGGAGCGCCTTATGATTGCCGTTATTTTTGAGCTGCAGGCCGCTGACGGTCAGCGTGAGACCTACCTTGATTTGGCCGCCGATCTGAAGCCGCTACTGGCAGAAATTGACGGTTTTATTTCCATTGAGCGTTTTCAAAGCCTGGCCGATCCGCAGCGGCTGCTGTCACTGTCCTTTTGGCGTGATGAGGCGGCGGTACAGCAGTGGCGAAATGTCGAGCAGCACCGAGCCGCACAGAAACGGGGCCGCCATGGCGTGCTGGCACAGTATCGCCTGCGGGTGGCTGAGGTGGTGCGGGACTATGGTCTGGATCAGCGAGAACAGATCCCGCATGACAGCCGCGGCTATCACGCGGGGTAAAGTGCACGGCCATTATCAGTTATGACTCTGTGAGGCACAGCGTTGTTGACAATATGTGGGGATTTGCCTTATTGATAATGTATGAGCATAAACAAGGTTTCATTCGCGCAGATTATTATCACCATTCTCGGAGTGGTGGGATAGCGCGTCTCTGTCATGCTAAAACCCGCCGGTAAGGCGGGTCATCTTTTCCTCCTGCCGGTACTCACCTTCAGGAGAACGCCATGAATAATTCCTCCCACGCCGTTTTACATTTGATGTGCGGCAAAGCCGGCTCCGGCAAATCAACCCTGGCAAATCGACTTGCGCAGCAGCCCCATACGCTGCTGATCGTTGAAGATAGCTGGTTGGCAACGTTATATGACCAGCAGATGAAAACCCTACAGGACTACGTTCGTTACTCCGCCAACCTGCGGCAGGTGCTGAGCGAGCATTTGGTGCAACTGCTGCGGCATGGTCTGTCGGTGGTGCTGGATTTTCCGATGAATACGCCGGATCGGCGCTTATGGGCCAGACAACTGGCGGAGGAGGCCTGTGTAGCGCACTGCCTGCATTTTCTGGACGTCAGCAATGCGCAGTGCAAGAGCAGAATAAAACACAGAAATGAGCAAGGTGAACATCCCTTTGTGCTCAGTGAAGAGACTTTCGATCTGCTCACGCAATATTTTGTCGCCCCTACCGAGGAAGAACGCCTGAGCCTTATCAGATACGGTGAATAGATGGGGTGAAGCGCAGAGACCGCGGAGAAAAGCATCCAATGCCGGCGACGCTATCGCCGGCATCGTCAGGATCAGAAAGGCTTGGTCGGCAGGTATTTACCGTCTAGCGTGATCACCGCGCGTTCGCCACCGTCCGGATCCGGCACTTTCTTGATGTCCAGTTTGAAGTTAATCGCACTGATAATGCCGTCGCCAAACTGCTCATGCACCAGCGCTTTCAGCGTGGAGCCGTAAATTTGCACCATTTCATAAAAGCGATAAATGGTTGGATCGGTCGGCACACCGCCAGGGATGCTGCCGCGCAGCGGAATGGTTTGCAGCAGACGGATGGCGTCTTCGTCCAGATCGAGCTTGGCGGCCACCACACGTGCCGCCTGTTCTGGCAGCGGATGCTGACCCAGCAGAGCGGCGGTGACGAAGGCCAGACTCAGCCCGGTACCCTGGTTGATCGCTTCGAAAGTCAGGTTTTTACGGATCTTGGCGGCCATAATGGTGTCGGTCAAGGTTTCGCGTGGGGATGAATAATGCAGGGACTGTGTCATGTTATCTCCTTATTGAGATTAAAAACGGGATACGGCAGGGGTAGCCGTGACATTTGGATTGGTGGCCAGTGGAATAAAGCGGCGGGTTTCGCCATCCAGCGCTTCAATACAGCCGCTGGCAATGTCATAGACCCAACCGTGCAGCTTCAACCGGCCCTGCTCAAGCGCCAGCGCCACTGAAGGATGGGTTTTAATATTGGTCAGTTGTGCGATGACGTTCTCACGCACCATCGAACTGACGCGTTCACTTTCAGAGTTATGCGGATGGGCCTGATTCACCGCCTTGGCTGAATCGGCGTAACGCAGCCAATTCGCTACGGTTGGCATATGATCCAGGCACTGACAGGTGGCGATGGCGGTCATTGCGCCGCAGTCGGAGTGTCCGCAGATCACGATATCTTCCACGCCGAGTGCGGCGACGGCATATTCCACAGAAGCTGTTACGCCACCCGGCTCCGGGCCGAACGAAGGCACGATATTGCCGGCATTGCGGATCACGAACAGGTCACCCGGCTCACGCTGGGTGATCAGTTCCGGCACCAGGCGGCTGTCGGAACATGAGATAAACAGGGTGCGTGGGTTCTGGCGCGTGGCCAACTGCCGGAACAGTTCGGAACGTTCGACAAACGCCTCGCGCTGGAACTTCAAAAAACCCTCAATAACCTCTTTCATGCTGTCTCCATCAGGATGCTGTTAAGCGATGGGGGCATGATGCGCCGCTCTGGCTATAGGGTCTAAGACCCATTTATAATGGTCTCCATAGGAATTACTAATAGTTGAGGCGTTATGCTGCTGCGACACATCCGTTATTTTCTTGCCGTTGCCGAACAGGGCAACTTCACCCGCGCCGCCGAAGCGCTACACGTCTCGCAACCGACGCTGTCGCAACAAATCAAGCAGTTGGAAGAAAACCTGGGAACGCCTCTGTTTGATCGTTCCGGCCGAACGGTGCGCCTGACCGACGCCGGTATGGCCTGGATGCGCTATGCCCGGCTGGCGCTGCAGGATCTGGAAGCCGGCACTCGGGCGATCCACGACGTGGCGACGCTGGAACGCGGTAATTTGCGGCTGGCGATGACGCCAACCTTTACCGCCTATCTGGTGGGGCCTGTTATCGATGCTTTTTATCGGCAATATCCGGGCGTTTCGGTGAGTATTCATGAAATGACGCAGGACAGGATCGAGGCGCTTCTGGCGGAAGACCGGCTGGATGTGGGGATCGCGTTCAGTCAGGCGCAATCGGTGGACATCGTGGCCGAGGAGCTGTTTACCGAGTCACTGAATATGATGGTTGGGGCTCAGCACCCGTTGGTTCAACAGCGTGAGCCTTTGAGTGCGCAGGTGTTCGAACAGCAACCGCTAGTGTTATTAAGCGAGGACTTCGCTACCCGTCAGTTTATCGACGATTATTGTCGTCGACAGGGGATCCGCCCCCGGGTAGCAATGGAGGCCAACGCAATTGGTGCCATCATTGAAATTGTGCGCCGTGGCCAACTGGCTACCCTGCTACCGGCGGCGGTTGCGCAGGAAAACCTGCAGTTGCACCCGGTACGGCTTACCGACGTCATGCCCGCTCGCCGGGCGGTGTTGCTGCAACGTAAAGACGCCTACCGTAGCGCGGCGTCACGGGCGTTTATCGAGGTCTTGCACCGGCAGAAATTTAGCCAGGGACATTTCGGCCCGGTATAAAACCGGCTGAATACCGTGGTAGTGTGGGGCACAGAGCTGGTCCGATCGTCACTTTCACTCTTGGCTGAATAGGGAGGTTTTTGTGAAAAGGATCTTGAGCGTTATTATTTTGGTTTTTGTTTCTTTATGTTCCCTCAACGGTTACGCCGCTGAGCAACACCGTGAAGCGACAGAAAATAATTTATCCAAGGTGACTCATTTCTCTTTGGGAATGAACGGGTTTGTTGGCATTGGCAGTGCCGGAGAAACCGAAGTAATAGAAATCCTAACCTACCAGGACGCGGGGGCCGTTTTCTTGCGTATTGCCAATAACCCGCAGGCAACCCCAGAAGCGAAACTTTATGCTGCCTGTGGCTTAAAAAAGCTCAATAACAAAACCGGCGAACCCAATTTCACCCAAGTGTGGGATCAACCGGTTTCGGTATTGAAAGGGGATGTTTTAAGGAAAGAAAAATTCAGCGATGTTTATTTCAGTATTCTAAAACAGGGGTGTTGGTAAACCTCTGCATTCACCTCCCTCAGGCCGAGAAGTTCTTTCCACTTGGCCTGCCGCCGCACCTTTGCTCAAATTGTCACCGAAACTTCCCGCGATCTCTGTTGCCCGTTATGGCATAATGCGCGCCAAATCACATTCCCAATGATATGAAGAGCGAGCGCTGTGTTAAGCACTAACAACATCACTATGCAGTTTGGCAGTAAGCCGCTGTTTGAAAACATCTCCGTTAAGTTTGGCGGCGGTAACCGCTATGGTTTGATCGGCGCCAACGGCTGCGGCAAATCTACATTTATGAAAATCCTGGGCGGCGATCTGGTGCCGAGCGGCGGCAACGTGTTCCTCGATCCGAACGAGCGCCTGGGTAAACTGCGTCAGGATCAGTTCGCTTTCGAGCAATACAGCGTGCTGGACACCGTCATCATGGGCCACAACGAACTGTGGGCGGTGAAGGAAGAGCGCGATCGCATTTATGCGCTGGCTGAAATGAGCGAAGAAGACGGCTATAAAGTGGCCGATCTGGAAGTGGCCTACGGCGAGATGGACGGTTATACCGCTGAAGCGCGCGCCGGCGAACTGCTGCTCGGCGTCGGCATCCCGGTTGAACAACATTATGGCCCGATGAGCGAAATCGCACCGGGCTTCAAACTGCGCGTATTGCTGGCGCAGGCGCTGTTCTCCGATCCGGAAATTCTGTTGCTCGACGAACCGACCAACAACCTGGATATCGACACCATCCGTTGGCTGGAGCAGGTGCTGAACGAACGTAACAGCACCATGGTTATCATTTCGCACGACCGTCACTTCCTGAATATGGTTTGTACTCACATGGCGGATCTGGACTACGGCGAACTGCGCGTGTATCCGGGTAACTACGACGAATATATGACGGCGGCCACTCAGGCGCGTGAACGTCTGGTTGCGGATAACGCCAAGAAGAAGGCGCAGATTAACGAACTGCAATCGTTCGTGAGCCGCTTCAGTGCCAACGCCTCCAAATCCAAGCAGGCAACCTCACGTGCCCGCCAGATCGACAAGATCCAGTTGGAAGAAATTAAGGCTTCAAGCCGTCAGAACCCGTTCATCCGTTTCGAACAGGACAAAAAACTGTTCCGTAACGCGCTGGAAGTGGAAGCGCTGGCCAAAGGTTTCGACAACGGTCCTCTGTTCAGCAAGTTCAACCTGATGGTTGAAGTGGGCGAGAAAGTGGCGGTGTTGGGCCCGAACGGTATCGGTAAATCTACCCTGCTGAAAACGCTGGTGGGCGATACGTTGCCGGACAGCGGTACCGTGAAATGGTCTGAAAATGCCAAGATCGGTTACTACGCTCAGGATCACGAATACGAATTCGATGACACCCTGACGGTGTTCGACTGGATGAGCCAGTGGAAGCAGGAAAAAGACGACGAGCAGGCGGTGCGCAGCGTGCTGGGCCGTTTGCTGTTCAGCCAGGACGACATCAAGAAGAAAGTGAAGGTGTTGTCCGGGGGTGAGAAGGGTCGCATGCTGTTTGGCAAGCTGATGATGCAGCGTCCTAATATCCTGGTTATGGATGAACCGACCAACCACCTGGATATGGAATCCATCGAGTCGCTGAACATGGCGCTGGAAATGTACGAAGGCACCTTGATCTTCGTTTCCCACGACCGTGAGTTCGTTAGCTCGTTGGCGACCCGCGTACTGGAAATGACGCCGACCAAAGTGATCGACTTTACCGGCAACTACGAAGATTATCTGCGTAGCCAGGGTATCGTGTAACCCAGCGGCAGAGGCGCGGCATGCTGCGCCCGAAGCTATAACCGGTGACGAATTTGTCATCAAACTCGGGCGGGAGCATTCCCGCCAGAGACTGCTGACAAACATATAATGTTTGGCGGCAGGCGCTAAAGGTTTTGAAAACAAATCAGGAAAATCAATTTATTGATTTTCGGCTGATAACACAAAGGGGGAAAAACCACGCTTTTATCCCCCTTTGTCAAAAAATCTCAGGCGGGAGCATTCCCGCCTTTTTTGTCTCTGCTATTCCCCGCCGCAAACGTCGCACTGCGGATCCTTCGGCAGCTTCATCTCGCGGAACTGCATCGTCATGGCATCAAACATCAGCAGTTTTCCAGTGAGCGGTTGGCCGTACTGCGTCAGCAGTTTGATGGCCTCCATCGCTTGCAGCGTGCCGATGGTGCCGACCAGCGGTGCCATGACACCGGCCTCGACGCAGGTGAGGGCGTTGTCGCCGAATAACCGACTCAGGCAGCGGTAGCAGGGTTCTCCGGGCTGATAGGTGAAGACGCTGAGCTGCCCTTCCATGCGGATGGCCGCGCCGGACACCAGGGGTTTACGCTGAGCATGACAGAGGCGATTTAGCAGATTACGCGTCGCTACGTTGTCAGTGCAGTCCAGCACCAAATCGCAGGCGGCAATTTGCGCCGCCATCTGGTCGTCGTCCAGCTGTCCATCAACAGTTTCAATCTGAGCATGTGGGTTGATGGCACTGAGTTCGAGACGGGCCGATTCAACTTTCGCCATACCGATGCGCGCGTCGCGGTGCAGGATTTGGCGCTGCAGGTTAGAGAGTGAAACGGTGTCGAAATCAACCAGCGTCAGGTGGCCGACGCCCGCCGCGACCAGATAGGGGGCGGCGGCACAGCCTAACCCGCCGAGGCCGACAATCAATACCCGGGCGGCCTTCAGTTTTTCCTGACCGTCGAAGTCAAAGCCACGCAGGATAATCTGGCGGTTATAGCGCAGCGCTTCGGCATCGGTTAATTCCGGCAGCATGCTCAGCTCCTCAGCAAGGCGTTGAAGGGCTCAATGTCCACTTTTTCGCCCACTGCCACGGAGCCGCGTTCGCGCTCCAGCACGATAAAGCAGTTACCCTGGCTGAAAGAACTGAACACGTGTGACCCTTGATGGCCGGTGGTGCTCACTTCCAGCTCGCCCTGAGCGTTGCTGCTAAACACGCCGCGCTGAAAATCAAGGCGTCCCGGCGCTTTCTTCAGGGGGGTCAGGGCGCGAGCCTGCAAACGCGGTGGCAAATGCCAGTCGCTGTGGCCCGCCAGCTTCGCCAACAGCGGCTGCACCAGTTGGTAGAAGGTCAGCGCTGCGGAAACCGGGTTGCCCGGCAGGCCACAGAACCAGGCCTGCTTGAGCTTGCCGAAGGCAAAGGGTTTACCGGGTTTGATCGCCAGCTTCCAGAAGCCGACTTCGCCCAGCTCGTCGAGCATCTGCTTGGTGTAGTCGGCTTCACCGACCGAGACGCCACCGCTGCTGATCACCACATCGGCCTGGCGGTCTGCCTGCTCGAAGGCGGCGCGCAGCGCGTTTTGATCATCACGGATAATGCCCAGATCCAGCGTTTCGCACCCTAACTGTTCCAGCATCAGGCGTACGGCAAAGCGGTTGGTATCATAGATTTGGCCCGCCTGCAGCGGCTGCCCGACCGGCTGTAACTCGTCGCCGGTGGAGAACACCGCTACCTTCAGCTTACGTACCACCTGCACCTCGGCGACACCGAGCGAGGCCAACAGCGGCAACTGTGCAGCGCCCAGTCTGATACCCGCAGGTAAAACCCCGGCACCCTGGCGAATATCTTCCCCCGCCAGGCGAATATTTTGCCCGGCTTGCACTTCGGCCGTGAAGCGCACGCCGGCATCGCCGACTTCTGCCTGCTCCTGCATGATCACCGCCTCGGCCCCTGCTGGGACAGGCGCGCCTGTCATGATGCGTACGCAGGTACCGGCTGGCCAGTCGCCGTCGAACGGAGCACCGGCAAAAGCTTTGCCCGCGACCGGCAGCGGCGCGTTGGCTTGCAGATCGGCGAGGCGCACGGCATAGCCGTCCATGGCCGAATTGGCGAAGGGCGGTACATCAATCGGCGAAATGACCGGCGCGGCGGTAATGCGGCCGGCGGCTGCGGTCAGGGCAATGGATTCGGTCTGCTGAAGGGGGGAGATCTGGCTGAGCATCTTCTCCAGCGCCTGCTCCAGGGAAATAAGATCGGAAGTATGGCAATGATCCATAAGGAACTCCGTAATCAGGGTGCGCGACAAATGGCGGCAAAGTGGGGGTATTATGAAGGATGCTATGCTGAAGTAAACAACGGGAGGCAGTGATGCACAGACAGGTATTAGACTTTTGGTTTGACGAGATCGAACCGGCAATGTGGTTCAAAAAGGACGATGATTTCGATCGCCTGTTGCATACGCGCTTTGGTCAGATCTGGCAGGCCGCCGCCGCCGGCGAGCTGGCGCACTGGCGAGACACCATTGAGGGGCGGTTGGCGGAGGTGATCGTGCTCGATCAGTTCAGTCGCAACCTGTTCCGCGGCACGCCGCGTTCATTTGCCAGCGACTGCATGGCGTTGGTGCTGGCACAGGAAGCGGTCCGTAGTGGGCAATGTGAACGACTTACGCCAGAGCAACGGGGCTTTCTCTATTTGCCCTTTATGCATTCAGAGTCGGCGTTGATTCATCAACAGGCTTTGGCGTTGTATACCGAGCTGGGCAATGCCAATCAGTTGGAGTTTGAAGTGCGGCACAAAGCCATTATTGACCGCTTTGGCCGTTACCCACACCGTAATGCGATATTAGGCCGAGTCTCTACCCCGGAGGAGGAAGCATTTCTGCTGTTACCGGGGTCAGGATTCTAAATATTGATCATCTGCGTTCAGCCGGCTAAAAAACAGCAGGTTGAACGCACAACGGCCGGATATTTAGAGATATCGATTATTTTTGCCGGTAATTACTGTGTGCCCCTCACGGGTTTCTACCAAAAATCCCAATCGTTATTTAGAACGGTTTTTCCAATTTATAACTCTCTGTTTTTATTCCATTAAGCTATTTCAATGTGCGAAATAATCTAAGCGGGCTACGCTAAAAGCTGGGCGAAGACTTTATGCTTTACTTCGATAGCGCGGCTAAATATAGTCGGGAAAAGGCCGAATAATAATTATACCCGTCGCCTTGCCGGCCGCCGCGTTGCGGGCTGCCGCCGAGGTGAATCTATTTCCCCTTCAATGAGGGGCGGGATTGGCAGGATTAACACAGGGTGACAGGCAAATGAGCAAACCAGTGATTGCCATTCATGGCGGCGCGGGCGCAATTACCCGTGCGGCGCTGAGTGCTGAAAAGGAACAGGAGTATATTCAGGCGTTGTCCGACATCGTCGCCGCCGGCCAGCAGATCCTGGCCCAGGGTGGCAGCGCCCTGGATGCGGTCACCGAGGCGGTAAGGCTGCTGGAAGAGTGCCCATTGTTTAATGCCGGTAAAGGCTCGGTATTCACCCATCAGGGCACCCACGAGTTGGATGCCTGTGTGATGGATGGGAGCACCTGCGATGCCGGTGCCGTGGCCTGCGTCAGCCGGATACGCAATCCGGTGCTGGCTGCGCGCGCGGTATTGGAAAACAGCCAGCACGTGCTGTTCGCTGGGGAGGGTGCGGAGAAATTTGCCGCCGCCCACGATCTTGAAATGGTCGCACCCGATTTCTTCTTTACCCAACCACGTTTTGACCAACTGCACCGTGCTCAGGCAGAGCTTGGGCGTGTGTTGCTCGATCACGATGGCGCTGCGCAAAGCGGTGAGCCGATCGACCCCGATCGTAAATTCGGTACCGTTGGCGCGGTGGCGCTGGATGCCCTGGGCAACCTGGCGGCCGCAACGTCGACGGGCGGCATGACCAACAAACAGGCCGGCCGGGTGGGGGATACGCCGATCATCGGTGCCGGTTGTTACGCCAACAATGCCACGGTGGCGGTCTCCAGTACCGGTACCGGGGAAACCTTCATGCGCGGCGTGTCGGCCTATGACGTTTCCGCGTTGATGGAGTACGCCGGGCTCAGTCTGCAGCAGGCCACTGACCGGGTGGTGATGGAAAAACTGCTGGCGATGGGTGGCAGCGGCGGCATGATTGCCATCGACAGTCACGGCAACGTGGCGCTGCCTTTCAACAGTGAAGGCATGTACCGCGGTTTCGGTTATGTCGGCGATGCGCCGTCCGTAGGGATTTACCGCTAACCGATCGCCAGGAGGGTGCATGACCGATGCCTTAATGCCGCTTGCGGCCGACGCCGGGCTATTATTGCCGCCGCAGCGCGTGCTGTCGGTGCGCGATCTGAGCGTCCAATTTCAACAACAGGGCGATACCGTAGAAGCGGTGCGCAACCTGTCATTCGATCTCGATCGCGGCGAGACGCTGGCGATCGTCGGTGAATCCGGTTCGGGTAAATCTGTCACCTCTCTGGCATTGATGCGCCTGGTCGAACAGGGCGGCGGCAACATCGTCAGCGGGACGATGCCCTTTCGTCGGCGTAACGGCGAGGTGCTCGATCTGGCCCACGCACGTCAGGGTACATTACGCACGGTGCGCGGTGCCGATATGGCGATGATCTTTCAGGAACCGATGACCTCGCTGAACCCGGTATTCCCGGTAGGGGAACAGATCGCCGAATCTCTGCGCCTGCATCAGGCGATGGATCACCGCGCCGCCAGACAAGCCGCCTTGCAGATGCTCGATTTAGTGCGCATTCCCGAAGCCAAAGACGTACTTAACCGTTACCCACATCAGCTCTCCGGCGGTATGCGCCAGCGGGTGATGATCGCCATGGCGCTGTCCTGCAAGCCAGCCTTATTGATTGCCGATGAACCTACCACAGCGCTGGACGTCACCATTCAGGCGCAAATCCTGCAGCTTATCCGCGTACTGCAGCAGGAAATGCAGATGGGGGTGATTTTTATTACCCACGATATGGGCGTAGTGGCGGAGATAGCCGATCGGGTACTGGTCATGCGTCAGGGGGAACAGGTGGAGCAGGGGTCGGTGCGCGAACTGTTTGCCGCGCCGCAACAGCCCTACACCCAAGCGCTGCTGGCGGCGGTACCCAGGCTGGGATCAATGGCGGAGTTGGACTTCCCGGCGAAATTCCCGTTGCCGAACGGCGCAGACAATGGCGGGCCACAGGATACCGTACCGCCGGGGGCGACGCCGATCCTGCGGGTAGAAAATCTGGTGACGCGTTTTGACCTACGCAGCGGTATTTTAAATCGCGTCACCCGGCGAGTGCATGCGGTGGAAAACGTCAGTTTTGATCTCTACCCCGGCGAAACGCTGGGGCTGGTGGGAGAGTCCGGCTGCGGCAAATCCACGACTGGCCGCTCGTTGTTGAAGCTGGTGGACAGCCAGCGCGGCACCATTACCTTTGACGGTCGTCAGATCAATCAGTTGAAAGGCCCGGCGCTGCAGCACCTGCGGCGGGACATCCAGTTTATCTTCCAGGATCCTTACGCCTCACTCGATCCGCGTCTGACCGTCGGATTCTCGATCATGGAACCGCTGCTGGTACATAACGTGGCGCGTGGCAAGGCGGCACAAGAGCGCGTGGCCTGGCTGCTGGAACGCGTCGGGCTTAAACCAGAGCATGCGCGTCGTTATCCGCATGAGTTTTCCGGCGGCCAGCGGCAGAGAATCTGCATTGCGCGCGCGTTGGCGCTTAATCCCAAGGTGGTGATCGCTGACGAATCGGTGTCGGCGCTCGACGTGTCGATTCAGGCGCAGATCGTCAATCTGCTGCTCGATCTGCAGCGTGAGTTCGGCATCGCCTTTTTGTTTATCTCGCACGATATGGCGGTAGTAGAGCGCATCAGCCACCGCGTTGCGGTGATGTATCTCGGGCAGATTGTCGAGATTGGCCCGCGTCGGGCGGTGTTTGAGAACCCGCAGCACGCTTACACCCGCAAGCTGATGGCGGCGGTGCCGGTGGCCGATCCTAACCATGCTTATAAACGCCAGCCGCTGCTGGTCGATGAAATCCCCAGCCCGATCCGCGCGCTGGGCGATGAACCCGTTACCGCACCGCTAGTGCAGGTTGGACCGGGGCATTTTGTCGCCCGCCATCCGATCGCCGGTGCCTTTTAGTGACCTCAGGAGAGACAAGCACCATGAAGCACTCATTCAAACGTAAGGCATTAGCGGGCGCCGTGCTGCTGGCGGCCGCGGTCGCCGGCCCAGCCTGGGCTGCGAAAGATGCGGTGATCGCCGTCGCGTCCAATTTCACCACGCTTGATCCGTATGACGCCAACGATACGCTGTCGCAGGCGGTGGCCAAATCCTTCTATCAGGGCCTGTTCGGTTTCGATAAAGACATGAAACTGGTGAACGTGCTGGCGGACAGCTATGAGGTGAGCAAAGACGGCCTGACTTACACCCTCAAGCTGCATCCGGGGGTGAAATTCCATGACGGCACCGAGTTTAACGCCGAAGCGGTGAAGGTGAACCTGGATCGCGCCAGCAACCCGGACAATCACCTCAAGCGCTACAACCTGTTCAAAATGATCGACAAAACCGAAGTGGTGGACGCCAATACGGTGAAGATCGTGCTGAAAGCGCCATTCTCGGCCTTTATCAACAACCTGGCGCACCCGGCGGCGGTGATCATTTCGCCGGCCGCGTTGAAGCAGTACGGCAAAGAGATTGGTTTCCACCCGGTGGGGACCGGCCCTTATCAGTTCGTGACCTGGAACCAGACCGATTTCGTCAAGGTGAAAAAGTTTGACGGTTATTGGAAACAGGGGCTGCCGAAGCTCGACAGCATCACCTGGCGCCCGGTCGTGGATAACAATACCCGCGCTGCCATGCTGCAGACCGGTGAAGCGACCTTTGCCTTCCCGATCCCCTATGAGCAGGCCAAAGTATTGGAAGGCAATGCCAAGCTCGATTTGGTGGCCGCGCCGTCGATCCTGCAGCGTTATATCAGCCTGAACGTGACTCAAAAGCCATTCGATAACCTGAAAGTGCGTCAGGCGTTGAACTACGCCATCAACAAAGATGCGCTGATCAAGGTCGCGTTCTCCGGCTACGCCGTTCCGGCGGAAGGCCCGGTGCCACCGGCGATCGATTTTGCCACCCGTTACCAGCCTTGGCCTTATGATCCTGCCAAGGCGCGCGAACTGCTTAAAGAGGCCGGTTATCCTAACGGTTTCACCACCACCCTGTGGTCGTCTCATAACCACAGCACCGCGCAGAAAGTGCTGCAGTTTGCCCAGCAGCAGTTGGCGCAGGTTGGCGTGAAAGTGACGGTGACGGCGATGGATGCCGGTCAGCGTGCGGCCCAGGTGGAAAGCGTTGGGGTGAAAGACACCGGCGTGCGTATGTTCTATACCGGCTGGTCAGCATCAACCGGTGAAGCGGACTGGGCCTTGTCACCGCTGTTCTCAACCCAGGCTGCGCCGCCAAAGCAGTTCAACACGGCGTTCTACAGTAATCCGCAGGTGGATCAGGATCTGACCGGCGCGCTGGCGACCACTGACCGCGCCGAGAAGCAGAAACTGTACAAGGACGCGCAGGATCGTATCTGGGCAGATGCGCCATGGATTTTCCTGGCCACCGAGCGCTTGCTGTCGGCTAACAATAAACAGCTGAGCGGCTTTTACGTGATGCCGGATACCTCGTTCAACTTTGATAATGCCGATCTTAAATAAGGCACCGATCCCCGCTCTCCTGGAGGGCGGGGTGAAGGGACGCACCCAAGATGCTTAATTATTTTCTTAAACGACTGCTGGGCCTGATCCCGACGCTGCTGATTGTCGCGGTGTTGGTGTTTTTGTTCGTCCATATGCTGCCCGGCGATCCGGCGCGGCTGGCGGCAGGACCGGAAGCCGACGAAGCGGTAGTACAGCTGGTGCGTAAGGATCTGGGGCTGGACAAGCCGCTGCCGCAACAGTTCGTGCACTTTTTTGTCAATGCGCTGCGGGGGGATTTCGGAACCTCGATGGTTTCCAAGCGCCCGGTGAGCGAAGAGATCGGCTCGCGCTTTTTACCGACCCTGTGGCTGACGCTGAGCAGCATGCTGTGGGCGGTGATTTTCGGTATGGGCATCGGCATGGTGTCTGCCGTGTGGCGTAACCGCTGGCCCGATCGTCTCGGCATGACCCTGGCGGTCTCCGGGATTTCGTTCCCCGCCTTTGCGCTGGGTATGCTGCTGATGCAGGTGTTTTCCGTCAATCTCGGTTGGTTGCCGACGGTGGGCGCCGACAGTTGGCGGCACTATATTTTGCCTTCCATCACCCTTGGGGCTGCGGTAGCGGCGGTGATGGCGCGTTTTACCCGCGCTTCGTTTGTTGAGGTGCTGCAGGAAGACTACATGCGTACCGCGCGCGCCAAAGGGGTACGGGAAACCATGGTGGTAGTGAAACACGGGCTGCGCAACGCGATGATCCCGGTCGTCACCATGATGGGATTGCAGTTTGGCTTCCTGCTCGGCGGCTCGATCGTCGTGGAGAAGGTCTTCAACTGGCCGGGGTTGGGCAGGCTGCTGGTCGATTCGGTGGAGATGCGTGATTACCCGGTGATCCAGGCCGAAGTCTTGCTGTTCTCGCTGGAGTTTATTCTGATTAACTTGTTGGTGGACCTGCTGTATGCGGCAATTAACCCGGCAATACGATACAAATGAGGGCGCTGCATGATTAAGCATTGGCGACGCGACGCCGCACTGAAGGCGATGCCGACAATCGATCCTAACGCGGTACGAACGCCGTGGCATGAATTCTGGCGGCGGTTCCGTCAGCAACGCGTGGCGCTGGTCGCTGCGCTATTGGTGTTACTGTTGGTGGTTGCTGCGCTGCTGGCACCCTATCTGGTTCCCTTTGACGCGGAAAATTATTTTGATTACGACCGCCTGAACGAAGGGCCTTCGCTGATGCATTGGCTGGGGGTGGACTCGTTGGGGCGGGACATTTTCAGTCGCATTCTGATGGGGACCCGTATTTCGCTGGCCGCCGGAGTGTTCTCGGTGCTGGTGGGCGGGCTGATCGGTACGCTGCTGGGTCTGCTGGCGGGCTATTACGAAGGCTGGTGGGATCGCATTACCATGCGTATCTGCGATGTGCTGTTCGCCTTTCCTGGCATTCTGCTGGCGATCGGCGTGGTGGCGATTATGGGCAGCGGCATGGCCAACGTGATTATTGCCGTGGCCATTTTCAGCATTCCGGCATTTGCCCGGTTGGTGCGGGGCAACACCCTGGTGTTGAAACATCTGACCTACATCGAGTCGGCACGCAGCATTGGCGCGTCAGACTGGACCATCATCATGCGGCATATTTTGCCGGGGACAATTTCGTCGATTGTGGTGTATTTTACCCTGCGCATCGGTACTTCAATCATCACCGCCGCCAGCCTGTCGTTCCTCGGGCTGGGTGCCCAGCCGCCAACGCCGGAATGGGGCGCAATGCTCAACGAGGCGCGGGCGGATATGGTGATTGCGCCGCACGTGGCGATTTTCCCCAGCCTGGCGATATTTATCACCGTGCTGGCGTTTAACCTGTTGGGGGATGGCTTGCGCGATGCGTTGGATCCGAAGTTGAAGGGATAACCGTTTTTTAGTCCAAAGGAGCTGGCTATGAGCCATATCAGTAAAAAGGGAATTAAAACAAGCATGCTGATTACCATCATCACCTATTGGGGAGGATCCTATCTGGTGTGCAATTCGTCGCTTCTGGTAGCCTACCCCAATATTAGCTATGTCGATGTGGTTGTTGGTTTGCTGGCATTTTTTGGTATCTGGAAGGCCTGTAACCTGATGCAAGCCTTCTACCGTTGGTATAACGGCATCGAGAATGTTTCATGATCTTTAGCGTGAGAGAAGGCTAACGTACCGGATAAGATAAATTTATCTCAAGATTAATACGCTAAGCTTTTAGTGTTCTAATTAAATTGAGTCTTTTAGTGTTCTAATTAAATTGAGTCTTTTAGTGTTGTCGGTTAATAACCGAAGAATACATGATTAACCTATTGCTCTCGTCACGTTTTCACTAAATAAAGTTTGTATTTTACTTTCGCAATTATATTATCACTATGGTTGCCCAGTATGTTTGTTTGTGAGGATTTAATAACTTTAATTCATGGAGTGAATAATATGGCTATTCGTGAGTTAACATCACAGGATCTTGATTTAATTTCTGGCGGAAACGCTGACTTCGGTTATGAAGGCCGTGGGGATGGCCGTGGTCACTATGGTGGAGCACCGAATACCTGTGCGAATAAAGTGGGTGCCAGTCTCATTGCCGGTGTGATTGAAGGCGTGGTTATCGGTGCTATTCTTAGAGCTGGTCATCCGGCAGCTATGATTGCTGGTGCTGTGTTTGGGGGAATACAAGCGGGAATATCATGTGCGGATGAGGGGCCTAGCAGAGGGGGACGACAGGATGCGCTGGGAGGTAATAATAGCCGTAATAGTGTGAATGGCCAATGTCGCTGGTAATTCATATTTCATCAATGGAATATAAGATGAAAGCTTGCATTATTATCGCACTATGGACATCAATATTTTACCCTTTGATTAATCACTCATCACTGGCCATTATGAAACCGGATAATAGCTATGTGGATATTGCCGTGGCGGTTTTCGCCTTTTTTGGCGTGAAGGCGGTAATGACTTCAGTTGAGAATTTTTATTATTGGTTTAATGGCCGGGAATAAGCAGTCGCCGTAATAAGTGCTTGCGATAGCGATTATCGCAAGCACTGTTACGGTTTTATGATCAGCGGAACAGATGTTCGGCGTGGAAGCGCAGATGGTCTTCGATAAAGCTGGCGATGGTAAAGTAGCTGTGATCGTAGCCCGGCTGAATGCGCAGGATCAGCGGCCAGTCACGCTGGCGTGCCAGCTCGGCCAGTTTTGCCGGCTGCAGTTGATCTGCCAGGAACTGATCGTCGTCACCTTGATCCACCAATACCGGCATTTTTTCCGCGCCGTTGGCCAGCAGGTGGCAACTGTCATACTGCAGCCACTGGCTTTCGTCGTCGCCCAAATAGGCGGCAAAGGCTTTACGTCCCCAGGGCACCTGACAAGGGTTAACGATCGGCGCAAACGCCGATACCGACCGGAAGCGCTGGGGATTGCGGAACGCCATCATCAGTGCGCCGTGGCCGCCCATCGAATGGCCGAAAATCGACTGGCGCTCGCTGACGCTGAAATGCTGGTTGATCAACGCCGGTAGCTCATCGCTGATGTAGTCGTACATGCGAAAGTGCTTGTCCCACGGCGCTTGGGTGGCATTCAGATAGAAGCCTGCGCCCTGGCCCAAATCGTAGCCTTCATCATTCGGCACATCGTCGCCGCGCGGGCTGGTGTCGGCCATCACCAATACCAGTCCCAGCTCGGCGGCGATACGCTGCGCACCGGCCTTCAGCGTGAAGTTTTCGTCATTGCAGGTCAGCCCCGACAGCCAGTACAGCACCGGCGGCGGGTTATCATCGCGCGGTGGCGGCAGATAGATGCTGAAAGTCATGTTGCAATTCAGGCTCTGCGCCGCATGGCGGTAACGCTGTTGCCAGCCGCCAAACATGCGGTGCTCTTCGAGAAGTTCTAATGACAAGGTCATCTCTGCCTCCTGGCTTATTTTTTGTCGAAGTGAATAACGGAACGAATGGATTTGCCTTCGTGCATCAAATCGAACGCCTCGTTAATCTGCTCCAGGCCCATGGTGTGGGTAATAAAGTCATTCAGCGCGAATTCGCCGTTCATATAACGCTCAACGATACCTGGCAATTGCGAACGGCCTTTCACCCCACCAAAGGCAGAGCCGCGCCAGACGCGACCGGTCACCAGTTGGAACGGACGGGTGGAGATTTCCTGACCTGCACCGGCGACGCCGATGATTACGGATTCGCCCCAGCCTTTATGACAGCATTCCAGCGCTGAACGCATTACGTTGACGTTGCCGATACACTCGAAGGAGAAATCTACGCCGCCGTCGGTCAGTTCAACGATCACGTCCTGGATCGGCTTATCGTAGTCTTTCGGGTTGATCAGATCGGTAGCGCCCAGCTTGCGCGCCAGATCGAACTTGCTGGTGTTGATGTCGATGCCGATGATGCGACCTGCACCGGCCATCTGTGCGCCGATAATGGCCGACAGACCGATGCCGCCAAGGCCGAAGATGGCAACGGTATCGCCTTTTTGCACTTTGGCGGTGTTAATAACCGCACCCATGCCGGTGGTGACGCCGCAGCCGAGCAGGCAGACTTCTTCCAGCGGTGCTTCTTTACTGATTTTGGCCAGTGAGATTTCCGGTACCACGGTGTATTCGGAGAAGGTTGAAGTGCCCATGTAGTGGAAAATAGGCTTGCCGTCCTTAAAGAAGCGGGTAGTGCCGTCCGGCATCAGGCCCTTGCCTTGGGTGGCGCGGATCGCCTGGCACAGGTTGGTTTTGCCGGATTTACAGAATTTGCACTCGCCGCATTCCGGGGTGTACAGCGGGATCACGTGATCGCCTACCGCCACGCTGGTCACGCCTTCGCCGATGGCTTCCACCACGCCGCCGCCTTCATGGCCGAGGATTGCCGGGAACACGCCTTCGGGATCGGCACCGGACAGGGTGTAGGCGTCGGTGTGGCAGACACCGGTGGCGACGATCCGCACCAGCACTTCGCCTTTTTGCGGTGGCATCAGATCGACTTCTTCGATCTTCAGCGGCTGGTTCGGTCCCCAGGCAACGGCGGCACGGGTTTTGATCATTTCCATCATAGTCTCCAGTGGTCTATTTTTTAAATCAGGCTATGTCGATAGCATCGGGTAAGTCATGGGCAGTATTTTCAACCGCAACGGTTTCTGCCTGTTCAATAATCAGTTCTTTCAGGGCGCGAACGTTCGGGCCAAAGGCGTCGCGTCGCCACAGTAGCCAGGTGGCAGTTTGGGCAATGTCGTCCGGCAGGGTGTGTACTTTCACCCGTTCATGGCCGGGCAGCAGGCTTAGTACCGAATGCGGGATCATCGCCAGCCCGGCGCCGCTGGCGACGCAGGCCAGCATGGCGTGGTAGGACTGGATTTCCATAATCTGGCCTGGCAGTGCACCTTCGCGCTTGAACCAGGACTCCAACCGCAGACGGTAAGAACAGCTTGCGCGGAAGGCAAATAGGGTTTCGCCCTTGGCATCTTTGGCGTTATGGATCGGCAGGTGGTCGAGACAGGAGATCACCACCATATGTTCGGGGAAGGCAATACAGCCATTGAGTTCGTCATACTGTACCGGCCCGTCGACCAGCGCGGCCGCCAGCGTACCTGCGCGGACTCGCTCGGTGATCTCGCCGGAGGTGCCGGTGGTCAGCGACAGCGACACCTGCGAAAAACGCTGATGATACGCCGCCAACAGGGTGGGCAACCGGGTGGCGGCGGTGCTTTCCATCGAGCCGATGGCGAAGTTACCCGCCGGCTCACCGGCATGGGTAATGCTCATGGCTTCTTCGCTCAGTGCCAGGATACGGTTGGCATAACAGAGAAAGTTATGGCCCATCGGCGAAAGGCGCAGTCGCTGTTTTTCACGGATAAACAGATCGGTGCCCAGTTCCTGTTCGAGCTGACGCAGGCGTGTGGTCAGGTTCGAGGGGACGCGGTGCAATTGCTCTGCGGCACGGGCGACGGAGCCGGTTTCGGCGACGCTGCAAAACATGCGGAGCTGGGTCAGATCCATTATCTTCTCTTTTCGTGATGAACTTGATGAGTATTATTCAGTTTTTGTGAGTGTAATACTGCTGCATGATACTGGCAACTTTCTTTTAACAGTATGGATAACTCTACATGGCCTTAAGAATTGCCCTGAGCGGTTTTATCGCGTTGATCGTAGCCATGGGGATCGGCCGCTTCGCCTTTACCCCGCAGGTGCCGCTGATGATTGCTGAGCATCAGTTTACTCTGACCGGCGCCGGGTTGGTGGCGGCCATCAACTACCTGGGCTACCTGTGCGGCGCTTACGATGCCATGCGTGCCAGCCGACACGTTGAACGTCGGCTGTGGTTGGGCGTGTGGGGGGCGGTGATCTTGACGCTGCTTTCCGCCTGGGTGCAGGGGGAGTGGTGGCACGGTGCGGTGCGTTTCTTCATCGGGTGGGCCAGCGGTTGGTCGATGGTACTGGTAGCGGCCTGGACCAACGAACGGTTGGCGCACTACGGCCGACCCGCGCTCAGCGCGGCGGTATTTGCCGGCCCGGGAGCCGGGATTTTTATCAGCGGCATGCTGGCGGTGGGGATCCACAGCCTGGCGTTGACCGCGTCACAGGCCTGGCTGGTCTACGGCGTACTGGCGCTGGTATTGATTGGCGCGATCAGCATTAATCTGCCGAAGACCGGCGAATTGCATCGTCCTGACGTGGCCCCTGAGCCGCTGTTGTTGACCCCGGCGCTGAAACGTCTGGTGTGGAGCTACAGTCTCGCAGGCTTTGGTTATATTCTGCCGGCCACTTTTTTGTCGCAAATGGCCGCGGCGCGTTTTCCCGGCAGCCTGTTCGCGCAATTTGTCTGGCCGATCTTTGGTGGGGCGGCGGTGCTGGGGATTGTCATCGGTATTCTGACCCGTCACCGGCTGACTACTCAAACCCGGCTGGCTATCACCCTATGGGTACAGGCATTGGGGGTGTTAAGCGCGGAAATCGTACCGGGAGTTGCCGGCTTGGCACTGGGCGCGTTGCTGACCGGTGGCGGCTTCCTCAGCGTGGTGCAGCTGTCGATCCAGCATGGCCGTGAGTTGGCCCCCAACCATGCCCGTTATATGGCGGGACTGCTGACCACCGGTTATGCGATTGGTCAGTTGGTCGGCCCGACGCTGTCGGCGTTGTCAACCGCATTGACCCACCGGCTGGAACCGGCATTGTACGTGGCCGTGGCGGCGCTGATTGTGGCCGGTCTGCTGGTGGTCAATACGTCGGCGCGCGAGCTGGCGCGAAAACCGATGGCGCAGTGATTAAATTCCGTACAAAAAACGTGGAATAGCCGCAGCCGGCCTGATTGTGCTAAATGCGAATATTTCACCTGCGGATGAAACACAATCACTGGATAATCCCCTCGCTCTCATCTAGAGTGGGGGCAAAATCTTGACTGGGTTCACGTTATTAACTGCGGAAACTTCTGTCGTCAGGAGAGTATGCAATTCATCCCTCTGCTCGGTAAAACAGCCGGATGGGTGAGTTCAAGTCCGTTGGAGAGAAGAAATGACATCATCATTAAGTAAAGAAGCTGCATTGGTTCACGCGGCGCTCGAAGAGCGCGGTCTGGAAACTCCGTTGCGCGGCGAAGTGCTGGATCGCGAAACGCGTAAACGTCGTATTAAAGAGCACATGACCGAAATCATGCAGCTGCTTAATCTCGATCTGTCCGACGACAGCCTGGCGGAAACTCCGCACCGCATCGCCAAAATGTATGTCGATGAGATTTTCTCCGGCCTGGACTACGCCAACTTCCCAAAAATCACCGTCATTGAAAACAAGATGAAAGTGGATGAAATGGTGACGGTACGTGATATCACGCTGACCAGCACCTGCGAACACCATTTTGTCACCATCGATGGCAAGGCGACCGTTGCCTACATTCCCAAGGATGCGGTGATTGGGCTGTCGAAAATCAACCGTATCGTGCAGTTCTTCTCCCAGCGCCCACAGGTGCAGGAGCGCTTAACTCAGCAGATCCTGGTGGCATTGCAAACCTTGCTGGGCACCAATAATGTGGCGGTATCAATTGATGCGGTCCATTATTGTGTTAAGGCGCGCGGTATCCGTGACGCGACCAGCGCCACCACCACGACCTCTCTGGGCGGGCTGTTCAAGTCCAGCCAGAACACCCGTCAGGAATTCCTGCGCGCGGTGCGCCATCACCAGTCGTGATGGGTCGCTAGAATGGTAACAGGCGCCTGCGGGCGCCTTTTTAATGAGCGGAATACAGCGATAAAATAATGAACACTAGCCCAACGGCTCCTTTGCCGCGCATCGCCACGCTGGACTGCGTGCGCGGTATCGCCATCCTTGGCATTTTGCTGCTGAATATCAGCGCCTTTGGCCTGCCGAAGGCGGCCTATCTCAATCCGGCCTATCTGGGCTTGCCTACAACACGCGATGCCTGGACCTGGGCGCTGCTGGACATTTTCGCGCAGGCTAAATTCCTGGCGATGTTCGCCCTGTTGTTTGGCGCCGGGCTGCAGATGCTGCTGCGCCGCGGCAAAGGCTGGATACGTGCACGGCTGTCGTGGCTGGTGCTGTTTGGCCTGGGACATGCCATTTTCCTTTGGGACGGCGATATCCTGCTGGCCTATGGGCTGATCGGGCTGGTGTGCTGGCGGATGATCCGCGATGCGAAAGAAACCTATCAACTGTTGAAAACCGGCGTGGTGCTGTACCTGATTGGTGTCGGGGTGCTGTTGCTGTTGGGCTTCATTTCGCACGGTGAACCTGGCAGTTTCTGGCAACCCGGCGTGGCAGAGCTGCAGTATGAGAAGTTTTGGAAGCTGCAGGGCGGGATGGAAGCCTGGCGCAGCCGCACCGATCTTCTCTCCTCCAGCCTGCTGGCGATTGGCGCGCAATACGGTTGGGAGTTGGCGGGGCTGATGCTGTTCGGCGCCGGTTTAATGCGCAGTGGCTGGCTACGCGGCACTTATTCACCGGGTTACTATCGCCGGCAGGCAGCATGGCTGATACCGCTTTCATTGCTGATCCAACTGCCGGCCGTGGTGCTGCAATGGCATCTTCACTGGGACTACCGTTGGAGCGGTTTTTTATTGCAGGTGCCACGTGAGCTGGGGGCGCCCCTGCAGGCGATGGGCTATCTGGCGCTGTGCTACGGTTTTTGGCCGACGCTGTCGCGTTTGCGCATTGGGCACTTGTTGACGCAGGTCGGGCGCATGGCGCTGAGCAATTACCTGCTGCAAACGCTGATCTGCACCACGCTGTTTTATCGCTTTGGCCTGTATCAACAGTTTGACCGCCTGCAACTTTTGGCTTTCGTTCCGTTGGTCTGGCTGGCTAACCTGTTGTTTTCAAACCTGTGGCTGCGCTATTTCGAGCAGGGACCGGTGGAGTGGCTGTGGCGCAAACTCACCGCCCTGGCTACCGGCAAGGTGGAGCCCAAGGTGGTGAATTGAGATCTGGCGCAGGTAGGTTAAAAAAATGTATGTAAACGTTTTCTTTCCTGTGACGTAATTCACGCAGAGGAGGATGACAAACGGGGTAGGATAGCGCCACTGTCAACTACCCCGACCTCAGGATCCTTCATGACCTCTGTTCACCCAACCACCATTCGCGACGTGGCGAAGCGTGCGGGCGTGTCTGTGGCGACCGTCTCCCGTGTGCTGAATCACAGCGCCCTGACCAGCAAAGAGACGCGCGAGCAGGTATTGAAGGCGGTGGCTGAACTGGGCTATCGACCCAATGCCAATGCGCAAGCCCTGGCCACCCAGAGCAGCGATACCCTTGGGGTGGTGGTGATGGACGTCTCCGATCCCTTCTTCGGCGCACTGGTGAAAGCGGTAGACACCGTGGCGCAACAGCACCACAAATATCTGTTGATCGGTAACAGCTATCACCAGGCGGATAAAGAGCGCCACGCCATCGAGGTGCTGATTCGCCAACGCTGCAACGCCTTGATTGTTCATGCTAAAACTTTGTGTGATGCCGAGCTGATCGCCTTTCTCGATCAGGTGCCGGGTATGGTGCTGATCAACAGAATCATACCCGGCTATGAACATCGCTGCGTCGGGCTCGATAACGTCAGCGGCGCAGAGATGGCGATGCGTTTGCTGCTGTCGCAGGGCCACCAGCGTATTGGTTATCTGGGCTCGAACCATCCAATCGAAGACGGGCCGCTGCGCCAGCAAGGCTACACGCAGGCGATGGCGGCGGCCGGGCTGGCAACGCCCGACAGCTGGCGCGCCTATGGTTCGCCAGATTTGCAGGGCGGGGAAGAGGCGATGATCGAACTGCTTGGCCGCAACCTGCATCTTAGTGCGGTATTCGCCTACAACGACGCCATGGCCGCCGGGGCGATGGCGGTGTTGAAAGAAAACGCTATCACAGTACCGCAAAACTTCTCGCTGGTTGGGTTCGACGACATCCCCATCGCTCGCTACACCAGCCCCAAGCTCACCACGGTGCGTTACCCGATTGTCACCATGGCGACGCTGGCCACCGAACTGGCCTTGCTGGGCGCGGCAGGCAAGCTGGAGCCGCAGGCCCGCCATTTGTTTATGCCGACCCTGGTCCGACGCCATTCTGTGGCCCCTTGGCAAAGTGAGGCGGCGGTCACTCTCTGAACATTTAATCTTGTGTAACCGTTTTCAATCTGTGAGAAAATTCACAGATTATTAACATCACGCCGTCTATGCTCTAGGCGTTTTCCAGCGTAAAGGCACTTGCCGCTGCTGTTTTAACTCACGCTGGCGCCACATTTTTCAGGAATAACATGATTCACGGATGACAGGGAAACTGCCAGGCCCGGTCGTGCTGACACCGCCGGTTGCCCTTGGCCTAATACCGAGCAAGACCCTACATAAACCGGAGACACACAATGAATAAGAAGGTTTTCACCCTGGCCGCGACGGCCGCAGCCATGATGTTTGGCGCCGCAGCTCACGCAGATACCCGTATTGGCGTCACGATTTATAAATATGACGACAACTTTATGTCGGTGGTGCGCAAGGCAATCGAGAAAGACGCCAAGGCCTCTCCGGATGTCACCCTGCTGATGAATGACTCGCAGAACGACCAATCCAAACAAAACGACCAGATCGACGTGCTGATCGCCAAGGGCGTAAAAGCGCTGGCGATTAACCTGGTGGATCCAGCGGCTGCCCCGGTGGTGATTGATAAGGCACGCGCAAACGATATCCCTATCGTGTTCTACAACAAAGAGCCTTCCCGCAAAGCGCTGGACAGCTATGACAAAGCCTATTACGTGGGCACCGACTCTAAAGAGTCCGGCGTGATCCAGGGCCAACTGATTGAGAAACACTGGAAGGCCAACCCGAACTGGGATTTGAATAAAGACGGCCAGATCCAGTACGTGTTGCTGAAAGGTGAACCGGGCCATCCGGATGCAGAAGCGCGTACCACTTACGTGGTGAAAACGCTGAATGACGACGGTATCAAAACTCAGCAACTGCAGATGGACACCGCGATGTGGGACACCGCACAGGCAAAAGACAAGATGGACGCCTGGCTGTCCGGCCCTAACGCCAACAAAATCGAAGTGGTTATCGCCAACAACGATGCCATGGCGATGGGGGCGGTAGAAGCGCTGAAAGCGCACAACAAATCCAGCATTCCGGTATTCGGTGTCGATGCCTTGCCAGAGGCTCTGGCGATGGTGAAATCCGGCGCAATGGCGGGGACGGTGCTGAACGATGCCGACAACCAGGCCAAAGCCACCTTCGAGCTGGCGAAAAACCTGGCGGCGGGCAAACCTGCTGCCGACGGCACCCAATATAAAATCGACAATAAAGTGGTGCGCATTCCTTACGTTGGCGTAGATAAGGACAATTTGTCCAAATTTGTTAAGTAAGTTCTGAATGGCCCCGCCTGCGGTGCGCTGCCCAGCGCCAACACCAGGAAAGCCGCCGGCGGGGTAATTTTTCTTAAAATCACAGCCCAGATCCGATGAGTTTCAAGCTGCAGCTAATTAGGCGGTGGTTTGGAAGGTGTCGGATCACATAGCCAGGTGTATTTATGGCCGACAGCCCACGCGAATTTTTGCTGGAAATGACTGATATCAGTAAATCATTTCCCGGCGTCAAGGCATTGGATAATGTGAATCTGCGCGTTCGTCCGCACTCCATTCATGCATTAATGGGAGAGAACGGCGCGGGGAAGTCGACATTATTAAAATGCCTGTTCGGCATTTATAAAAAGGATGCCGGCAGTATTATTTTTCAGGGCCAGGAAATAGATTTCAAAAGCTCTAAAGAGGCGCTGGAACACGGCGTGTCCATGGTGCATCAGGAATTAAACCTGGTCTTGCAGCGCACCGTGATGGACAACATGTGGTTGGGGCGCTACCCGACCAAGGGCATGTTTGTCGATCAGGACAAGATGCTGAAAGATACCCAGGCGATATTCGACGAGCTGGATATTGATATTAACCCGCGGGATAAAGTGGGCACGCTATCGGTATCGCAAATGCAGATGATTGAAATCGCCAAGGCTTTCTCCTATGACGCCAAGATTGTCATTATGGATGAGCCCACTTCATCGCTGACGGAAAAAGAGGTGAACCACCTGTTCACCATTATCCGCAAGCTGAAGGAACGCGGCTGCGGCATCGTCTATATCTCGCATAAGATGGAAGAGATCTTCCAGCTGTGCGACGAAATCACCATTCTGCGTGATGGCCAGTGGATCGCCACCCAGCCGCTGGAAGGGCTGGATATGGACAAGATCATCTCGATGATGGTGGGGCGTTCGCTCAGCCAGCGTTTCCCCGATCGACAGAATACGCCGGGTGAGGTGATCCTGGAGGTGAAGAACCTGACCTCCTTGCGCCAGCCTTCGATTCGAGACGTCTCTTTCGATCTGCATCAGGGCGAGATCCTCGGCATCGCCGGGCTGGTGGGGGCCAAACGTACCGACATCGTCGAAACCCTGTTTGGCATCCGCGAAAAAATTGCGGGTACCATCAAGCTGCACGGTAAAACCATCAACAACCACAGCGCCAATGAAGCGATAAACCACGGTTTCGCACTGGTCACCGAAGAACGTCGTTCCACCGGGATTTATGCCTATCTGGACGTGGGGTTCAACTCGCTGATCTCCAATATTCGCAACTACAAAAATAAAATCGGCCTGTTGGATAACGCCCGCATGAAAAGCGATACCCAGTGGGTGATCGATGCCATGCGGGTCAAAACCCCGGGCCACCATACCCACATAGGTTCGCTGTCGGGCGGTAATCAGCAGAAGGTGATCATCGGCCGTTGGCTGCTGACTCAGCCGGAAATATTAATGCTGGATGAGCCGACGCGCGGCATTGACGTCGGCGCCAAATTCGAAATTTATCAGCTGATGACCGAACTGGCGAAGAAGGGCAAGGGGATCATTATTGTCTCGTCTGAAATGCCGGAGCTTTTGGGAATTACCGACAGAATACTGGTGATGAGTAATGGTCAGGTTGCGGGCATCGTCAACACCAAACAGACCTCGCAAAATGAAATTTTACGTCTCGCATCCCTGCACCTTTAAGGATCAGAATTATGAACGCGCTGAATAAAAAAACTTTGTTCACCTATTTCAAGGAAGGTGGCATTTACGTAGTGTTGCTGGTGCTGCTGGCAATTATTATTATCCAGGACCCGACCTTCCTCAGTCTAATGAACCTGAGCAATATCCTGACTCAGTCTTCGGTGCGCATCATTATTGCGCTGGGCGTGGCGGGGCTGATTGTTACCCAGGGGACTGACCTGTCCGCCGGGCGCCAGGTTGGCCTGGCGGCGGTGATCGCGGCGACGTTGTTGCAGTCGATGGATAACGTGAACAAGGTATTCCCGCATATGGAAACCTGGTCGATCCCGCTGGTGATCCTGCTGGTGTGCGCCGTGGGTGCGGTGATCGGTCTGGTGAACGGTTTGATCATCGCTTACCTCAATGTGACGCCGTTTATTACCACGCTGGGCACCATGATCATCGTTTACGGCATCAACTCGCTGTATTACGACTCCGTTGGCGCCTCGCCAGTGGCGGGGTTTGATCCCAAGTTTTCCACCTTTGCCCAGGGGTTCCTGCGTTTTGGCGACTTTAAGCTGTCGTACATCACCTTCTACGCCATCATTGCGATTATTTTTGTCTGGATCCTGTGGAATAAAACCCGCTTCGGCAAAAATATTTTCGCCATCGGCGGCAACCCTGAGGCAGCCAAGGTTTCCGGCGTGAACGTGCCGCTGAACCTGATCATGATTTATGCGCTGTCCGGGGTGTTCTACGCCTTCGGCGGCTTACTGGAAGCGGGCCGTATCGGCAGCGCCACCAATAACCTGGGCTTTATGTATGAACTGGACGCCATTGCGGCGTGCGTGGTGGGCGGGGTGTCCTTTGCCGGCGGCGTCGGGACGGTGCTGGGGGTCGTGACCGGGGTCATCATCTTTACGGTTATCAACTACGGCCTGACCTACATTGGCGTTAACCCTTACTGGCAGTACATCATCAAGGGCGGCATCATTATCTTCGCCGTGGCGTTGGACTCCTTAAAATACGCCAAGAAAAAATAGTTGTGTCTCAGCTATGAAAACGGCCAGCAAATGCTGGCCGTTGCTGTTTCCAGGGCGGGATAAAGCTTATTTGGCCTTTTGTTTTTCCGCAGCCAGCTTGTGTTCCAGCTCAACCAATTGCTCTGGCGAAACTGCCGGGTAGCCTTGGGCATCTTCCGGTACGGTATGCATGGCGGAAATGGGGATCAGTGGCCCGAGGAAGCGCGGCTCGCGTTTTAGTATGTACAAATCGGTCAGTGCGCCAAGGCGGGCGAAGATCTCGCGTGCCCGTACCGTCATCATGTCTTTTGGCGAAGGAACTGCGTAGCACTGAGCCTGGATCCCCATATGCAGCGCGATAAACAGCGCGCGCTCGCAATGGAAGCGCTGGGTGATAATGATGAAGTCGTTGGTGTCGAACACTTTGCGGGTGCGGACGATAGAGTCAAGAGTACGGAAACCGGCATAATCCAGCACGATATCGCTGGGCGCCACGCCGGCGGCGATCAAATCGCGGCGCATGGTCATCGGCTCGTTGTAGCTTTGCTGGGCATTGTCGCCGCTCAGCAGCAGGTATTTCACTTTGCCGCTGTTATAGGCATTAATCGCGCCCTGAATGCGGTAGCGATAATATTGGTTGATCACGCCGGTGCGGTAATATTTGGCCGTGCCCAGTACCACGCCGACCTGGCGATGAGGCAGGCCTTGCAGTTCGTCATAGACGTAAGGCGCGGTTTTCCAGCTGATCCAACGATCGAGCGCGAGAGCCGAAAGCATCAGCAGCGCAGTGATGATGAACAGGCTGATTATCAGGCGTTTCCACATGTTATTGCCTTACGCGCACAGGGGCCAAAAAAGATGGCTCAAGGCTACTTTACCTGACAGGCCGACGCAAGCTTGACGCCCTATCAAGCAAGCATTGCACCGCATTTTTAGGCGGTTTTGAGCATAAAAAAAGCCCGGCGAGCCGGGCCTGATGTTTAACTGCGCAAATCAGAATGAAGTGCGCTTATAGCTGCGGTATTGCGGGCGCCAGAAGTTGTGTTCGATGCCTTTCGACAGCGCTTCTTCTGAGGTGACCACTGCCACGCCTTGCAGCTGCGCCGCTTTACCCACTTCCATGGCAATGCACTTGGACACGCCCTGAATATCGTCGATATTCGGCAGCAGTGCGCCATGCCCGTCGGTCGCCAGCGGCGAACAGTCGGCCAGCGCACGGCTGGCGGCCATCAGCATCGCGTCGGTGACGCGGGTGGCGCCGGAGGCCAGTACGCCCAATCCAATCCCCGGGAAGATATAGGAGTTGTTGCACTGGGCAATCGGGAATACCTGATCTTTGTAGCTCACCGGCGCAAACGGGCTGCCGGTTGCTACTAATGCAGCGCCTTCGGTCCAGTTAATGATGTCTTCCGGGCGGGCTTCCACGCGGGAGGTTGGGTTGGACAGCGGCATGACGATCGGGCGCGGGCAGTGCTTGTGCATTTCGCGGATCAGTTCTTCGGTAAACAGACCTGGCTGGCCCGAAACGCCGATCAAAATGGTTGGCTTGGCATTACGCACCACGTCCAGCAGGGAAATGGCGTCGCTTTCTGTCTGCCATGCGGTCAGATTCTCGCTCTTTTGCACCAGCTTGCTCTGGAAATCGAGCAGATTTGGCAGTTTGTCGGTCAACAGGCCGAAACGGTCGACCATAAAGACGCGCGCGCGGGCTTCGTCTTCGCTCAGGCCTTCGGATTTCATCTGCGCGATAATTTGCTCGGCAATGCCGCAACCTGCAGAGCCGGCGCCCAGGAAGGTGACGGTCTGATCGCGCAGTTGGCTGCCGGCGGCGCGGCTGGCGGCGATCAGGCTGCCCAGCGTGACGGCTGCGGTGCCCTGAATGTCGTCGTTGAAGCAGCAGATTTCGTCACGGTAGCGGTTCAGCAGCGGGGTGGCGTTATTCTGCGCAAAATCTTCGAACTGCAGCAGCACGTTCGGCCAGCGGCGTTTGACCGCCTGGATAAACTCTTCAACAAAGGCGTGGTATTCGTCGCCTGAAATACGCGGGTGACGCCAGCCCATGTACAGCGGATCGTTCAGGCGCTGCGGGTTGTTGGTGCCGACGTCCAGCACCACCGGCAGGGTATAGGCCGGGCTGATGCCGCCGCAGGCGGTGTACAGCGACAGTTTACCGATTGGAATGCCCATGCCGCCGATACCCTGGTCGCCCAGACCGAGAATGCGCTCACCGTCGGTGACGACGATCACCTTAACGTTTTGCTTGGTGGCGTTTTGCAGCATGTCGTCAATGCGGTCGCGATTAGGGTAGGAGATAAACAGCCCACGCGCCCGGCGGTAAATATCGGAGAAGTGCTCACAGGCCTCGCCCACCGTCGGCGTGTAGATGATCGGCATCATCTCGCTCAGGTGCGCTTCCAGCAGGCGATAGAACAGGGTTTCGTTGGTGTCCTGGATATTACGCAGATAAATGTGTTTATCGCTGTCGTTTTTGAAATCCTGGTACTGGCGGTAGGCACGTTCCGCCTGCTCTTCGATGGTTTCTACCGCTTCTGGCAGCAACCCGTGCAGGTTGAAATGGCTGCGTTCATCCTCGGTGAAAGCGCTGCCTTTATTGAGCAGCGGAAATTCCAGCAGAATAGGGCCGGCATAAGGGATGTAGAGAGGGCGTTTGCTTTCGTATTCAAGTTCCATGGCTTTTGCTCTTCAACGTATCGGATAACTTTATGGGCTAGATCCTAAAAGATCGGGGAAATATGTACAGCAATTGTTATCGGATCATGAGGTAAATTGGCGTAATTATCGACGATCACGTCCTAATTTAACTAAAGAAAGTGTTTTAAGACGTGAATGCCATTGTAATCGGCTGGCGGGGCTGGTAACAGCGGTGCCGGGCAGCACCGCCAGTGGGCAGATTTAGAAAGTGATACGACTGACATTTTGGCAACCCAGCGCGGCCAACGTGGCGCGGGTGGCATCCCATTGGGTGAGGATGGCACTGTCGGGCTCGGCCAGCACCGCTCGAACCACTTTTTGGCAGTCGCCGCCGGAGACGTTCATCAGAATCAGCGCGGCCTGCAGCGGCGGCAGGCTGGGGTTGAAGGCTGCGTTTTCCGCATAGCGACCGCTATAAATCGTCCCGTCTTCGGCTTCCAGTGCGACGCCGCTGTGGGCATTGCTGTAGGGCGCGTGACTCTGATTGGCGGCAGCCAGCGCGGCCATCTCCAGTTCGTCGGTCAGCGTCAGTTGGAAACCATGATCGACGCGGTCCATCAGCAACGTGGCGATATTCAGGTCTTTCGGGCCGAAGGCATCCGGCAGATAGTCGCCCAAGGTGGCCGGTTCGCGACCGGGCAGACGAATTTTCAGCGTGGTACCACTGTTGAGTTCGTTCATAAACTGACGGCAGTGGCCACAAGGCGTGTAGTTAACGGTGATAGAGGCTAACGCTGATTCGCCGCGTAGCCAGGCATGAGTCACGGCACACTGCTCTGCATGAATGGTTTGTTGCATCGGCGCGCCGCTGAACTCCATGTTGGCGCCAAAATACAGGTTGCCGCTCTGCCCGCGAGCAATGGCGCCAACATAAAACTGCGAAATCGGCGCTAACGAGCAGGCCGCCGCCAGCGGCAGCAGAGCGAATGCCAGAGCATCATCATCCAGCCCGCAGCGCTGCTTGATAGCATCCACTTGTTCCGCCTTGAGCATGGCCGGAAAATCAGGCGCATCAAAATAAGGCAGCAGGGCGGATTGCAATGTGGCGGGCAGTTCAGCAAAAGCGGTTTGAAAACGCGGGTGCATAGAAACTCTCTCTACAGGTTAACGGGATAACATTCTAGGCAGCCCGGCGCGAATAAAGTGTGATGCAAATCTCTTTATTGATGAAATCAATGCAATGAAAACGATAAATGCGAGATGTATCGCAAGTTTTAGGCCTCAGGCAAACAGGTGCAACAGTACCGGAAACAGAAACGGCGCCAGCAGCGAGGTGATGATGCCGCAGATCACCAGGGCCAGTGAACCAAATGCCCCTTCCTGATAGTCCATTTCCGCACAGCGTGCCGTGCCCAGCGCATGTGACGCGGTCCCCATTGCCAACCCGCGTGCCGAGCGGGTGGTGATTTTCAATACTTTGAACAGCGTATGCCCGAAAACCGCGCCGAGAATACCGACGAAAATCACGCAAACGGCGCTGATTGCCGGAATGCCGCCGAGCGACTCTGCGACAGCCATGGCGATGGGCGTGGTGACCGATTTTGGCATGATGGAAGCGGCAATTTCTGGCGTGGCCCCCATCCATAAAGCGATGGCGCCGCCGCTGATCATCGCGGTCAGGCTGCCGATAAAGCAGACGGCGATAATGGACTTCCAGCGGGCGCGGATCTGATGCAGCTGTTCATACAGCGGATAAGCCAGTGCCACTACGGCCGGTTGCAGCAAGTCATTGAGGATTTTACTGCCCTGAAAATAACGCTCATAAGGAATGCCGGTCAGCAACAGCAGGGGAATGATTACCGCCATCGACACCAGCAGTGGGTTCAGCAACGGCATGTTCAGCCATTGCGCCAGTTTGCGCGCTGCAAAATAGATGGCCAGCGTCAGCGGTAATGACCACCAGATTTCATGGATCATTTTTCGCCCTCCGCGGCATCAGGCTTGCCGATGATGCTGCGCTCCCGGTGGAAATAATGTGAGGTGTAGCCGACCACCACCAACACCATCAGGGTGCTGACGATGCAGGACACCACCAGCGGCCCCAGATGCTCGATAATCTGGTCATAGTATTTCATCACGCCCACGCCGATAGGCACGAACAACAGCACCATATAGCGGATCAGCAGGTGGCAACCGGGTTTGACCCATTTGGCCGGCAGAATTTGGGTGGAGAGCAGGGCGAACAGCAATAGCATGCCGATAATGCTGCCCGGAATGGCGATCGGCAGCAGAGCCGCGATGGCATTGCCGGCGAGCAGACAAAGGTAGATAAGGACGAATGCCCTCAGGTATTTCCAGCACAGAGTGAGTAGCTTGGCCATAACTTAATCCCGTTTAACCGATGCATTCATCATACAATTAAACTGTGATCTTCGCCACAAATCACACCATGAATTCTCTCTATGGCTACCATGCCGATGGGGCTGGTTGACAACCGCGATGAAAAGGGACGCGGGTTTATTCTGCACTGGCGAAGTTGGCATTCTGTTGTTGCCTCTGCGCCAGGCGATGCCCGAGAAAAAAGAATAGCAGGCTGAGCAGCGCAGCAGCAATCAACATCAGAAACATCATTTGCGGCGCGGCGTAGCTGAGAATAAAACCGCACAGTACCGGATTGATGGCGCCGCCCAGAGCGCTCAGGTTTTGTACGCCGTAATAGCTGCCTTTCAGATGCTGTGGCGCGATGAAGTCGATAAACATATATTCCACCGGGATCACTATGATTTCGCCCAGGGTGAATATCGCCATGGCAAGGATCCAGAGCCAGAGCGATTGCCCGGCCAGCCAAAAACCGATCAGCCCGAGAATGAAAAATAGCGTGCCCAGCGCCAGCCAGCGCAGCATATTTTCCTGGCGCATGCCGCGGCTGAGCAGATACTGCAGGGCGATGACGATACAGGCGTTGACGATCATCACCGCCCCAATGACCTGATAAGCGAACTCTGCATTAGAAACGGTGATCAGGTATTGCGATAAATAGCCGGAGAACTGGCCAAAAACCACCGCACCCAGCGTACTGCCAAGGGTAAAGTAAATCAGCCGGCGATCGTTACGCAGGATGGTCAGCGTCTGGCGAAAATTAGGGCGCGCGGCGGGCGTTGCATCCAGCGCGACCGGGGCCGTAGCGGACTGCCTGCGCAGGATGACGTTCAGCGTCGCCACCGTGAATAAAGCCAATCCACCGGAAAGGTAAAACGGCAACAGCGGATCCAGACCTGCCACCAGTACCCCCAACGATGATCCAACCGCCCAGCCGACGTTGACCAGCGTATAGTTTATTGAAAAGGCTTTGATGCGCTGCGCGACCGGCAGCCAGTCGGCAAAGCACGCTTTAATGGTGATGCCCAATACGGAATAGGCGGTATGTAAAATAGCCAAAACCACAACGATACCCCCCGGCCGCGGGATCCACGGGATAGCGAAAAAACTCAGGGCGAACAAAAGAATGGAAATCAGGATCAGCGTGTTTTTGTTGAATTTGTCTACCAGGTAGCCGCCATACAGGCTGGCGAAAATGCCGATCGCCAGGCTGATACCCAGAATGATGCCGACGCTTTTGGGCAGCAGATGAAAATGCCCGGTCAGATAGATAGTAATGAACGGCAGCGTTACGCCGCGGCCAATGGTCAGTACCAGCGAACTGACCAGCAAGGCGTTAATCAGCGGTGGGAATCCCTTCATATCAGACCTGTTTATGCATACAGTGATAAAACCAGTATGGATAACATAGCTCATTTTGGCCGTCTGGGAAGAGGCGATGTAAAAAAAGAGGTTACCTCGGTAACCTCCTGGAGAGGGATTACTTGCCGGTTTTAGCCTGTAGCCTGGCGAACCACTGCTGGACTAAGCGCATAAAAAGGGCCGAGCAAGCTCGACCCTTAAGACTTTGGAAAACCGGTGTTATTTCACCTGCATTCCTGGCTGTGCGCCGCTGTCCGGGCTCAGCAGGAAGATCTCTTTCCCTCCTGGGCCGGCAGCCATCACCATGCCTTCAGAAATCCCGAAGCGCATCTTACGCGGTGCCAGGTTGGCGACCATGATGGTCAGACGGCCTTCAAGCGCTTTCGGATCCGGGTAAGCGGAGCGAATGCCAGAGAAGATCTGACGTGATTCGCCGCCCAGATCCAGCTGCAGCTTCAGCAACTTGTCTGAACCTTCAACAAAGTCGGCGCTCTTGATCAGTGCAATGCGCATATCAACCTTGGCGAAATCGTCAAAGGTGATGGTTTCCTGAATAGGAGCGTCCGCCAACGGCCCGCTGACCACTTTCGTTGCCGCCATGTCTTCTTTCGAGGCGCTAACCATTTCATTGACCTTATCCAGGTCGATACGGTTGAACAGCGCCTTGAATGCGTTGACCTGATGCCCCAACAGCGGTTGCTGGATGCTGTCCCAGGTAAGCTCGCAGTTGAGGAAGGCTTCGGTACGTTCGGTCAGTGACGGCAGCACCGGTTTCAGATAGGTCATCAGCACGCGGAACAGGTTGATACCCATGGAACAGATGGCCTGCAGATCGGCATCGCGGCCTTCTTGCTTCGCCACCACCCAAGGAGCCTGTTCGTCCACATAGCGGTTAGCCAAATCTGCCAGCGCCATGATTTCACGGATTGCACGGCCCGACTCACGGCTGGCGTAGGCATCGGCGATGCTTTGCGCTGCGTCAACGAAGGTCTGGTACAGCGCCGGATCGGCCAGCTTGTCGGCCAGTTGGCCACCGAAACGCTTGCTGATAAAGCCGGCGTTGCGCGAAGCCAGGTTGACCACTTTATTGACGATGTCGGCGTTCACCCGCTGCACGAAATCTTCCAGATTCAGGTCGATATCGTCAATGCGTGAAGACAGCTTGGCGGCGTAGTAATAACGCAGGCAGTCGGCATCCAGGTGTTGCAGGTAGGTGCCGGCCTTGATGAAAGTGCCGCGAGATTTGGACATCTTGGCGCCGTTCACCGTCACATAGCCGTGCACGAACAGATTGGTCGGTTTGCGGAAGTTACTGCCTTCCAGCATCGCCGGCCAGAACAGGCTGTGGAAATAAACGATGTCTTTACCGATAAAGTGATACAGCTCGGTCGTGGAGTCCTTACGCCAGAACTCGTCGAAATCCAGATCGCCGCGCTTGTCGCACAGGTTTTTGAATGAACCCATGTAACCGATAGGCGCATCTAGCCAGACGTAGAAGTATTTGCCCGGCGCGTCCGGGATTTCAAAGCCGAAATACGGCGCATCGCGGGAGATATCCCACTGTTGCAGGCCGGATTCGAACCACTCCTGCATCTTGTTTGCCACCTGTTCTTGCAGCGCGCCGGAACGGGTCCAGGCCTGCAGCATTTCGCTGAACGACGGCAGATCAAAGAAGAAGTGCTCTGAATCACGCAATACCGGCGTTGCGCCGGAAACCACGGATTTCGGCTCGATCAGCTCGGTCGGGCTGTAGGTCGCGCCGCAGACTTCGCAGTTGTCGCCGTATTGATCCGGTGATTTACATTTCGGGCAGGTGCCTTTGACGAAACGGTCGGGCAGGAACATGCCTTTCTCCGGATCGTACAGCTGTGAAATGGTGCGGTTCTTGATAAAGCCGTTTTCTTTCAGGCGGCCGTAAATCAGGCTCGACAGTTCACGGTTTTCATCGCTATGGGTGGAATGATAGTTATCATAGCTGATGCCAAAACCGGCGAAATCCTGTTGGTGCTCCTGGCTCATCTCCGCAATCATTTCTTCCGGCTTGATGCCCAACTGCTGAGCTTTCAGCATGATTGGCGTGCCGTGCGCGTCGTCCGCACAGATGAAATGAACCTCGTTGCCGCGCATTCGTTGGTAACGAACCCAGATATCCGCCTGGATGTGCTCGAGCATGTGGCCGAGATGGATGGAACCATTTGCGTACGGTAGCGCGCACGTCACCAATAATTTTTTCGCGACTTGAGCCATAGTGAGAACTTGGTTTCTGTAATGAATAAAAAGGGTCTTCGATGTTACCCGATCGCGCCCGCTACGGCTAGGGCGGTTTCTTTGTGCGGACATGCGCCGACCGGCGCTCACTTCTGATATGCTTAGCGGGAAGCTATCCATTCAAAATCAAGGAGCCGGGATGAACGCAAAATCCCCCGAGCAGACCAACCCCGAAGTTCTGCGTGCCCTGGTGACCGGTGTACTGGCCGCCTTTGAACACCCGACGTTAAAAAACAATCTGACTGCGCTGAAGGCAATTCACCACTGCGCGCTGCTGGATAATGTGCTGCATATTGAATTGACCATGCCCTTTGCCTGGCAAAGTGGTTTTGAGGCGCTCAAAGACAGCGTCAGCGCAGAACTGCTGCGCGTGACCGGCGCCGAGGCGATTGACTGGAAACTGAAGCATGATATCACCACGCTGAAACGCGCCAACGATCAGGCCGGCATCAAGGGCGTGCGCAATATTATCGCCATCAGTTCCGGCAAGGGCGGGGTGGGCAAATCCACCACAGCGGTTAACCTGGCGTTAGCGCTGGCGGCAGAAGGCGCCAAGGTCGGTATTTTGGACGCCGACATCTATGGCCCGTCAATTCCGAACATGCTGGGGACCGAAAACGAGCGACCAACCTCGCCGGATGGTCAGCACATGGCGCCGATCGTGGCCCACGGGTTAGCGACCAACTCGATCGGTTATCTGGTGACTGATGACAACGCCATGGTTTGGCGTGGCCCAATGGCCAGCAAGGCGCTGATGCAACTGCTGCAGGACACGCTGTGGCCGGATCTGGACTATTTGGTGCTGGATATGCCGCCGGGCACCGGCGACATCCAGTTGACGCTGTCGCAAAATATTCCGGTCACTGGCGCTCTGGTTGTTACAACACCGCAGGATATTGCGCTGCTCGATGCCGCCAAGGGCATTGTGATGTTTGAAAAAGTGCATGTGCCGGTCTTGGGTATCGTGGAAAACATGAGCGTGCATATTTGCAGCAACTGCGGACATCACGAGCCGATCTTCGGTACCGGCGGGGCGGAGAAGCTGGTGAAGAAATACCACAGCCGCCTGTTGGGGCAACTGCCGCTGCACATTTCTCTGCGCGAGGATTTGGATCGCGGTGCGCCAACGGTGATAAGCCGACCGGACAGCGAGTTTGCCGAACTGTATCGCCAACTTGCCGGACGGGTTGCTGCGCAAATGTACTGGCAGGGCGAAGCGATCCCGACGGAAATCTCTTTCCGCGCGCTGTAATCGCCGCAGGCAGGAAAATAAAAACCCCGGCTATCTCCGGGGTTTTGCTTATGGTGCTGTGACGTGTTTGTGCAAATCGGCGCGGGTATAAGGGTGTTCGATGTGCGCGAGGGTTACAGCAATATGTTCCAGCAGGCCTTGCGTGGGCGCCGGTTGTCGATTGCCCATCAGCGCCAGTGGTAAGGCCAGAGCGGCGATAATTCTCGGCCATGAAAGCCGTGGCCGCACCTTACCGCGTTGCAGCAACAGAAATAAGGTACTGGCCAGATAACCAAGCACTAGCCCGCTAACCACTTCCGAAGGTGAATGCACCTGAATGGCCAACCGCGATAGCCCTATGGTGAGTGGCAGGACCAAGCCGAACACTAACGCCATGCTGCGTACGGCATGGGAAAAACGTCCGGTCAGCGTCCAGAGGAATACTGGCCAGATGCTGGCGGCCAGGGCTGAATGACCGCTAAAACCGGTAAAGTCATAACTTTCGATGCCAATCCCCCAGCCCATAAAGGCCAGCTTGGACACGCATACCACAGCGCCGGCGCTGCCGAAGATCAACGCCCATTGCCAGCCGGCGGTTCTGGTGGCGCGCGGGACGACCAATACGACAAAGAGAATGAATGAACATGGCAACAGCAACATGCTGTCGCCAAAAAATGTCAGAAAATACCAATCCAGCACGTCAGACTCCGATAAAATACAGCACCCCATGGGTAGGATGATGAGCAAGCAGGGGAGTTTATCTCGTGACGCCCAATTGCCCTAGACGCAATAATCTTAAAACGTTGCAAGCACCGTCGTGGCGAAATAACTGCAGATAGCAACCACCAGCGCCAATATAGTCTGGCGCAATGCCCGCTAACTCCCTATAATTGTCGCGTTTTAGTCCCCCCCTTCACACTACGAAATCAGGTCTTTAATTTTATGACTGACAAGCCGCATCAGTGCGTCATTATTGGTATCGCCGGCGCATCTGCCTCCGGAAAAAGCCTTATCGCCAGTACGTTGTATCGTGAGCTTCGCGATCAGGTTGGCGATGAACATATCGGCGTTATTCCTGAAGACAGTTACTACAAAGACCAGACACACCTGACCATGGAAGAACGGGTCAAAACAAACTATGACCACCCGAGCGCCATGGATCACAATCTGCTGTTCCAGCATCTGCAAATGCTGAAATCGGGCAGGGCGATAGAGTTACCTTTGTATAGCTACACCGAACACACGCGCAAAAAAGAGACTGTTCACCTGGAACCGAAAAAGGTGATTATTTTGGAAGGGATCCTGCTGTTAACGGACATCCGTTTACGTCAGGAAATGAACTTCTCGATCTTTGTCGATACGCCGCTGGATATTTGCTTGATGCGTCGTATGAAGCGCGACGTGAATGAGCGTGGTCGTTCAATGGATTCGGTAATGGCGCAATACCAGAAAACCGTTCGTCCGATGTTCCTGCAGTTTATCGAACCTTCCAAACAATATGCCGACATTATTGTCCCTCGTGGCGGCAAAAACCGCATTGCGATCGATATTCTGAAAGCCAAAATCAGCCAATTCTTTGAATAATGCCGTTCAATGGCCGGAAAACCTGTGTTTCCGGTCAGCGGGCAACTATTTGCGCTGCGGCGTAGACCTTTCGCCCGTTGTGTGGCAATTTTTGTTTTAGTGACACGCCTGATGGAGATAAAGAAATGAGACTGTGCGACCGTGATATAGAAGCCTGGCTGGATTGCGAAAAGCTGGTGATTTCACCGCGTCCGCCGATTGAGCGTATTAACGGGGCCACAGTGGATGTCCGTTTAGGCAATCAGTTCCGCGTGTTTCGCGGCCACACCGCCGCGTTTATCGATCTCAGTGGGCCGAAAGACGAAGTCAGTGCCGCATTGGATCGCGTGATGAGTGATGAAATCGTTCTGCCAGAAGGCGAAGCCTTCTTCCTGCATCCGGGCGAACTGGCGCTGGCGGTGACGCTGGAGTCGGTAACGCTGCCAAACGATCTGGTGGGGTGGCTGGACGGGCGTTCTTCTCTGGCGCGCCTGGGATTAATGGTGCACGTTACCGCACACCGTATCGACCCAGGCTGGCAGGGCCGAATTGTTCTGGAGTTCTATAATTCAGGTAAGCTGCCATTGGCATTACGCCCGGGCATGCTGATTGGCGCGCTGAGTTTTGAACCGCTTTCTGGGCCGGCGGCACGTCCTTACAACAGCCGGCAGGATGCAAAATACCGCGATCAGCAGGGTGCGGTAGCCAGTCGAATCGACAAGGACTAACAGCGCTGGAAGCACTGTCGGTGGGGCGTTGACAAGAGGATGGCATGAGAAGATTACTGACGACTTTGGTGATTTTGCTGGTGGTGCTGGTGGCGGGAATGTCTGCGCTGGTGCTGTTGGTTAATCCGAATGATTTTCGCGCCTATATGGTCACGAAGGTCGAACAAAAGAGCGGTTATCATCTGACGTTGGACGGTGAGCTGCGCTGGCACATCTGGCCACAGCTCAGCATCCTTGCAGGGCGCATGACGCTGACAGCCCCCGGAGCCACTGCGCCGGTGGTGAGCGCCGACAACATGCGGCTGGATGTCAAACTGCTGCCGTTGTTATCGCATCAGCTGTTTGTGAAACAGGTGATGTTGAAAAACGCCGTTATCCGCCTGACGCCCGACAGTGAAGAGCAGACCCAACCTGACGCACCGATCGCCCCCGCGGGCCATTCCGAAGAGTCGGCAGAGGCGCCGTGGAAATTTGATATCGATAATCTTCGCGTGGTGGACAGTCTGCTGATCTGGCAGCGTGCCAACAACGAGCAGATTAACGTTCGCGATATCAACCTCACCCTGCAGCAAAATGCCAAACGCCAGGCGCAAATGGAACTTTCCAGCCGGGTGAACCGCAATCAGCGCGATCTGAGTTTCAGTATGGCGGCGGATATCGATCTGCAGCAATTCCCACGACGCATTGCCGCCAATGTGAGCCAGTTCAGTTATCAACTGGAAGGTGCTGACATTCTGGCCGGCGGTATTAAGGGCGAAGGCAGCGCTCAGGTGGTATATCAGCAAACGCCACAGCAAGTCGCACTAAGCCAGCTTAGCGTTAGCGCAAATGACAGCACGTTCACCGGTGACGCCGACATTAAGTTCGGTGAAATCCCGGCCTACACGCTTAACCTGGCGTCCACTGTGCTTAATTTGGATACATTTACCGGTTGGCAAGCCAGCAGTTCACAAGCTCAGCCATCACAGGTTGTGACCTCAGCGCCGGTCATAGCCAGCCAAATGGACGATCCTCAGCACAATCTTGAGGTGCTGCGAGATTTTAATGCTCAACTCAATTTTAGCGTGGATCAACTGACTTATCGCGGCATGAACATTGCCCATTTGGTGCTGCAAGCGGATAACCGGCAGGGGTTGTTGACATCTCATTCGCTCTCCGGGCAGTTGGCTGGCGGTGATTTTGCGTTGCCAGGGACGTTGGACGCACGGGGGAGCCGCCCGGTCATCACGGTGCAGCCGGTTGTGAAACAGGTTGAACTTGGCACCGTTTTGAAAGCGTTCGAGATGCCACAGGTGTTGACCGGCAAATTCAGCATGCAGGGGGATTTAACCGGCGATCGCTTTACCTCACAGTCATTTGAACGACGTTGGCAGGGCACGGCTCAGATGACGATGCAGGACGCGCAGTTGCATGGTCTGAATATTCAACAGTTGATTCAGCAAGCGGTGGCGCGTAACGACAGCAGCGTACGCGGGCAAGACGAATATCAACGTTATACCGAAGTGAAACAACTGTCGGCGAAAGCCAGCCTTAATCGGGGCACGGTAAAAATTACCGAGCTGGGCGCAGATTCCCCATTGTTGAACCTGAGTGGCGGCGGTACCGTGGATATGCCAGGCAAACAGTGCGATATGGCGCTTAATGTCCGGGTAACCGGCGGTTGGCAGGGACGCGACGATCTGATCCAACAACTGCAGAAAACGCCGATCCCACTGCGGGTTTATGGCCCGTGGAACCAGCTTAACTACCAATTGCAGGTCGATCAGATATTGCGTAAAACGCTGCAGGACCGGGCGAAGGACGCGCTGAACAAATGGGCAGAAAAGAACCAGGATTCACGCGAAGGGCAGGATCTGAAAAAGCTGCTCGATAAACTCTAATCTTAACGATGCGGGTCGGTTCTCGGCCCGCATTTTTGATAAACCCCGTAAAGTGTTTCTCCCCCCAATAATTTCCTCCCGTAACATTGACGAACATCATGATGCATTTGACTGAGTTTGTGCAGAGTGTGCGCAGTAAGGCGATTTATACGCTTTGGCATGGTCAATAACGATAATGATAAGTTGAGGGAATATGATAGAGCTTCTGATTGGGGCGGTCGTCGCGGCGGGCGTTGGCCGCTACATCATCAAGGGTTACTCCGCTACCGGAGTGTTGATGGTGGGGGGCTTATTGCTGTTGGCAATCAGCGCCCTGATGGGCAAAAGCCTGTTGCCTTCCAGTGCTGCCACTACCGGGTGGCGTGCGACTGACATCATCGAATACGTCAAAATCTTGCTGATGAGTCGCGGTGGCGATCTTGGCATGATGATTATGATGCTGTGTGGCTTTGCAGCTTATATGACGCACATTGGTGCTAATGATGTGGTCGTAAAGCTGGCCTCACGTCCATTGCAGATGATCAACTCTCCTTATCTTTTAATGGTGGCAGCCTACTTTGTCGCTTGCCTGATGTCACTGGCGGTATCATCCGCTACCGGCCTGGGCGTATTGCTGATGGCAACGCTATTCCCGTTGATGGTTAATGTCGGCATCAGCCGCGGTGCAGCGGCGGCTATCTGCGCTTCGCCTGCGGCGATTATCCTGGCGCCAACCTCCGGTGATGTGGTATTGGCCGCCAAGGCAGCGGAAATGCCGCTGGTCGATTTTGCTTTTAAAACCACTTTGCCCATTTCCATTGCGGCCATTGTCTGCATGGCCATCGCGCATTTCTTCTGGCAACGCTATCTGGACAAAAAGGGCAACGAACAGCATCACATTATGGATGTGAGTGAAATCACTACTCACGCACCGGGGTTCTACGCCGTGCTGCCTTTCACCCCTATCCTCGGGGTGTTGGTATTTGACGGTAAATGGGGGCCGGAACTGCATATCATCACCGTGTTGGTCGGGTGCATGTTACTGGCAGCGGTAATCGAATTCCTGCGCAGTTTTAGCGCCAAACAGGTGTTCACGGGATTGGAGGTTGCTTATCGCGGTATGGCGGATGCTTTTGCCAGCGTCGTGATGCTGTTGGTGGCAGCCGGCGTTTTCGCACAGGGGCTTAGCACCGTCGGATTTATCAGTGGGCTGATCAGTCTGGCGCAGTCGTTCGGTACCGGTGGCATTATCATGATGCTGGTACTGGTGGTGATTACCATGCTGGCAGCCATGACGACCGGTTCGGGGAACGCACCTTTCTATGCTTTCGTTGAGCTCATTCCCAAGTTGGCGGCGCAGATGGGGGTTAATCCGGCTTATCTGGTGATCCCGATGCTGCAGGCTTCAAATCTGGGGCGCACCCTGTCGCCGGTATCTGGCGTGGTGGTTGCGGTGTCCGGTATGGCAAAAATCTCGCCTTTTGAAGTGGTAAAACGCACTTCGGTGCCGGTGATTGTCGGGTTAATCGTGGTGATTGTGGCGACGGAGCTGCTGGTTCCCCAGCATTTATAAAAGGGGCCGGGTCATACCCGGCCAGGCTTTACACCTCGTAGTCCGGCTCGGGCACCGACAGCGGGGTGATTTTCACTTTCAAGATACGGTGGCTACTGACTTCCAGCGGTTCGAACAGGTAGTCACCGATCCGCAACTGCTCGCCTTCCTGAGGAATACGCTGGCTGTGCTCCATCAACAGGCCGGCCAGCGTGTGATACTCACGCTTGTCTTCCAACGGCAACGGCAGGTACAACACCAAATCTTCCAGTGGCATATAGCCGTTAGCGGTCCAACTGCCATCCTCATTTTGCTGGATATCATGCCGGGCATCCACTTCCTCACCGGCTTCCGGCAGGTTACCGGCGATGGTTTCCATCACATCGGTCAGCGTGACGATCCCTTCCACCGAGCCGAACTCATCGACCACAAAGGCAAAATGCGTCTGCGCCTGACGGAATTGTTCCAGCGCGCTCAGCAGGGTTAACTGCTCGGGGAAGATCAGCGGTTGCAGCACCAGCGCGCGTAAATCTAGCGGGGCCTGGGTAAGCTGTTGTTTCAACACGTCAATGGTGTGAATAACGCCGAGCGGTTCATCACTGGCGCTGTTTTCCACCACCACGATGCGTGTATGCTGATTTTTTTCCAGCAGTTGGGTCAGCTTTTCCTGTGGGTCATTCAGCTCAAGGTATTCCACATCATGGCGGGAAGTCATAATGCTGCTTACCGTACGCTGGGCCATGCCCAACACGCGTTCGATCATATGGCGTTCTTGCTGATTGAAAATCTCGCCGCTCTCACTGTCGCTGTCGGCCAGCAGGTTGGCTGAGTGGCTGTCGACTTCCGCTTCTTCATGTTTGCCGCTCAGCATACGCAGCACGGCCTCTGCCGTCCGTTCGCGCAATGGTCGCACTTTGGAAAGAAAGCGGCGCCGATTGAACTGCGACAGCTGGTTCAACGCTTCGATCATCACCGAGAAGCCAATTGCAGCGTACAAATAGCCTTTTGGAATATGGTAGCCGAAGCCCTCGGCGACCAGGCTAAAGCCGATCATCAGCAAGAAGCTCAGGCACAGGATAACGATTGTCGGGTGGGCGTTGACGAAGCGTGTTAAGGGCTTGCTGGCCAGCAACATCAAGCCGATAGCGATACAAACCGCAATCATCATGACGGCGAGGTGATCAACCATACCGACGGCAGTGATCACCGAGTCGAGCGAGAATACGGCATCCAACACCACGATTTGCGCCACCACCGGCCAGAAACGGGCACCCTTGCGCGAGCCATGTTGCTCTTCATCTTTACCCTCCAGCCGTTCGTTAAGCTCCATCGTGGCTTTGAACAGCAGGAAGATCCCCCCAATCAGCATGATAAGGTCGCGACCGCTAAACGGATGTCCGGCGGCAAAAAACAGCGGTTGGGTCAGCGTAGCCAACCATGAGATGGAGGCCAACAGGGCCAAACGCATCAGCAACGCCAGTAACAGGCCTACGACGCGAGCCTTATCTCTCTGATGTTTAGGTAATTTTTCCGCCAGAATGGCGATAAAGATAAGGTTGTCTATACCCAGAACGATTTCCAGCACGACCAGAGTGGCCAGGCCGGCCCAAATTGTTGGATCCGCGATCCATTCCATACGCCCAATTTCACCTGTAAGTTCGACGGCTTATGCCGCCAGTGAATGATGGGTGTTGCACCGGGAAAATTCAACTTTAAAACCATGGCCTGGAAGGCTAGGGATGCAACATGACGGAAATCACTAAAATAATGCATAAAAAATCACCCCGTTGAAGGGCATTCGGAATGAACTGTGGCGAGAAATAGGTGGTTTTCGGAAAAGAGAGTCCCTGGCCGGAGCATGGCATCAGACGCCTGATGATAAAATCAGCGTTAGTATAAATTTTAAAAATCAATCCGTTATAGGTTTGGCTGGCTGCTACACTTTGTTCAGTCTGCTCCAGTGGGTAGTCTTATTCTGAAAAGGGCATCCAACGGGTATCTTAGGCTTGTATCGATAAGGTAATAGTATAAGAATCTTAGCCACATAAACATTTACAAGTATCATCGTTTGGTTATAAGGGCGTATTTATTTTGTTTTTTCTGTGATCTATCTATCGCTTAACAAACGAATACGGCCCCTAATTTACATCAAAGTGAGATTGGAACCCCCAATCAACCCATAGAGAACGATGACAGTGCACTGGTAGCTGAAAGCCAGGGGCGGTAGCGTGTCCAAATCATACGGCCCCGGTTTCGTAAATATCTGGAAACAGGCTTAAGTCGGCTACGTTATAGTTATTAGATTGTGGATAAAAAAATGCAAAAGAGACTGAAGGCTGTGATCCCTGTAGCTGGCCTGGGAACCCGTATGTTGCCGGCGACAAAAGCTATTCCTAAAGAAATGCTGCCGGTGGTCGATAAACCACTGATTCAGTACATTGTGAATGAGTGTGTGGCCGCCGGGATCAAAGATATTGTGTTGGTCACCCACTCCTCCAAAAATGCGATTGAAAACCACTTCGATACCTCGTTTGAGCTTGAGGCGGTTTTGGAATCGCGCGTTAAGCGCCAGTTACTGGAAGAAGTACAGACTATCTGCCCGGCAGATGTGACGGTGATGCAAGTGCGTCAGGGTCAGGCTAAAGGTTTGGGGCACGCGGTGTTGTGCGCCAAACCTATGGTAGGTGATGAGCCTTTTGTCGTTTTGCTGCCTGACGTATTGCTGGATGATTCCACGGCAGATCTGCGTAAAGAAAACCTGGCCAAGATGATCGAACGTTTTACGCAGACTGGCTTTAGCCAGATCATGGTGGAACCGGTACCGGAGCAAGACGTCTCTAAATACGGGGTTGTCGATTGCGGTGGTGCAACCTTATCTGCAGGTGAGAGTACCCCGATGACGGCGGTCGTTGAAAAGCCAGCGCTTGAAGATGCGCCTTCTAATCTGGCGGTAGTGGGACGTTATGTTCTGTCTGCCGATATCTGGCCACTGCTGGAAAAAACCTTGCCGGGCGCCGGTGATGAAATTCAGCTTACCGATGCCATTGCGGCATTGATGGGGCAGGAAACCGTTGAGGCTTTTCACATGAGCGGCAAATCACACGACTGTGGTGATAAGTTGGGTTATATGAAGGCATTCGTGCAGTATGGTCTGCGTCACAGCTCGGAAGGCGAAGGCTTTACCCAATGGTTGAAGCAGACGTTGAACAGCAAGTAAGAGTTACGGCTAAAATACGATCACAAGATCGATAGAGGATTATCATGACTAAGTTGAAAGCTGTCATTCCTGTTGCAGGTCTGGGTATGCGTATGCTGCCTGCAACCAAGGCTATTCCGAAGGAAATGTTGCCGATCGTTGATAAGCCGTTGATTCAATACATTGTCAATGAGTGCGTCGCTGCCGGGATTAAAGAGATCATCTTGGTGACGCATTCATCAAAAAATGCGATAGAAAACCATTTTGATACCTCGTTCGAATTGGAAGCGATGCTCGAAGCGCGCGTAAAGCGCCAGTTGCTGGATGAGGTGCAGTCTATTTGCCCTAAAGGGGTAACCCTGATGCATATTCGTCAGGGGCAGCCTAAAGGTTTAGGGCATGCTGTACTGTGTGCCAAACCTCTGGTAGGGGATTCACCTTTTGTGGTTCTGTTACCGGATGTCTTGCTTGACGATGCGAAAGCCGATCTGAAGAAAGACAACTTACCGCATATGATTGCTCGCTTTGAACAAACGGGCTTGAGTCAGGTGCTGGTACAGGCTGCTGATGAACATGTCCTGCATGATTACTCCGTTGTGGAATGTGAAACCAACAGTTTGCAACCCGGTGAGAGTTCGAGGATGACCTCTATTATCGAGAAACCGGGCCGTGAGGTTCAGTTGAAATCGAATTATTCTGCAGTAGGGCGCTACGTTTTGTCCGCGGATATCTGGCCACTGTTGGAGAAAACAGAGCCAGGCGCTTGGGGAAGAATTCAGCTCACAGATGCCATTGCTGAACTGTTAAAACACAAGCCGGTCGAGGCGATGGAGTTGGTGGGTGAGTCGTTTAACTGTGGCGAAAAAATGGGCTATCTGAGAGCGTTTGTCACTTACGGCTTACGCCATCCTACCCAAGGCAAAGCGTTTCGCGAATGGGCTGAAACGCTGAAGTTGTGATATCCCTCAAATCTTGGGCGGCTGGCATAAACATGTCTTGTTTATTACGTTAGCCGCCTCATTTCACATAAATGTTTTTATATTAGTATCTGATAGCTTGTGGAATAATGCGGCGTTCAAGTGATAGGTCGCAATCCCATTACGGCACGGCAAAATTTTGTAAGCACCTACTCGTTGTGATTCAGCAGATATAGCAGTCACTGATGGCGAAAATGATACGGCTGATAACAAGAAAGTCGCAATTTTTCAATAGGCCATATTAACTCTTTTAACTTCAACAGTGGCTTAACGTTCTGACACTTTAGCGATCTGTGAAAGGTACCTATTTGCGAGTGGGCAGATCAATGCAGGAACATAACAACGCAATTTGGTAAGGTTACAAACATGCAGCCATAGAGGCTAGCTTGGTAGCTTTGCGGATACATTTACTTTGAAAGTGATGATAACTCGATGGCAAAACGACAATTGAAAATGATATCGGTATTGGTATCAATTAGTATAATCAGTGGCTGTACGGTTATTCCAGGTACACATCTATCAACATCAGGAAAAGATGTTGTTAAACAAGAAGATAGCGACTTCGATATTGATTCTTTGGTTAATGTGTACCCGATGACGCCTAAACTGCTGGATTCGTTACGTACAGCTAAGGTTGTCGCTCAGCCCAATCATCTGCTCGATGCTTCATTACGCTCCTATGAGTATCGTATTGGCGTAGGCGATGTGCTCAATGTGACGGTCTGGGATCATCCTGAGTTGACTACGCCGGCTGGGCAATATCGCAGTGCAAGCGATACGGGCAACTGGGTCCACTCTGATGGCAGTATCTTTTATCCCTACATAGGCAAAGTGAATGTAGTTGGTAAAACAGTGACGCAGATCCGCGATCAGATATCCAACCGTTTAGCGCAATATATTGAAAGCCCGCAGGTTGATGTGAGCATAGCGGCCTTCCGTTCGCAAAAAGCTTATGTTACAGGGGAAGTGAGCAAGTCTGGTCAGCAAGCGATCACCAACGTACCATTAACGGTGATGGATGCAATCAATGCTGCCGGTGGTTTAACCGAGCAGGCTGATTGGCGTAATATTGTCCTGACTCACAACGGAAAAGAACAGCTCATTTCGCTGCAAAAGTTAATGCAAAACGGTGATTTGACTCAAAACCGTCTGCTGTATCCCGGCGATATTCTCTATATCCCGCGGAATGATGAACTGAAGATCTTTGTCATGGGCGAGGTGAAAGCACCAGCGACCCTCAAAATGGATCGCAGTGGTATGACATTGACTGAAGCGTTGGGCAACGCCCAAGGATTGACTCAAAGTACAGCCGATGCAACAGGAGTATTTGTTATTCGACCACTGCACGGCACAGAAGGGAATAAGCTGGCGAATATATATCAGTTAAATATGGCTGATGCGACAGCATTGGTGATGGGTGCCGAATTCAAGTTGCAGCCTTATGATATTGTCTATGTAACAGCAGCGCCGATTGCACGTTGGAACCGTTTGATTTCACAACTGGCACCGACGATTGCTAGCTTCAATGATTTGACTGAAGGTTCACTGCGTGTTCGTAACTGGCCATAGGAATGAATATGTTTGACTCAATTCTGGTTGTCTGCGTCGGCAATATTTGTCGCTCACCAACAGCAGAAAGATTGTTGATTAAATATTTGCCAGAAAAAAAAATAGCGTCTGCAGGGATTTCCGCATTAGCAGGGCATGAAGCGGATAGTAGTGCTTGCGCCATAGCAGAGAAGAATCATTTAAGTCTGGATGGGCATGTCGGCAGACAGCTGACCAAGGAAATGTGTCGGGAGTACTCTCTTATTTTGGTCATGGAAAAAGGACATATTGATGCTGTTTGCCAATTAGTACCCGAGGTTCGTGGAAAGACTATGCTTCTGGGACATTGGTTAGGGCAGAAAGAGATCCCGGATCCTTATCGGAAAAGTACTGAGGCATTTGAATTTGTCTACCGCCTTATTGATGAAGCTGCTCAGAAATGGGCACAGGCACTAAATCGTTAACCAGAGATCATAATGACTGATAATACTAAAGCAGGCTTATCTACGGCCAACGATAATGATGAGATTGATTTAAATCGTCTTTTAGGCGTTTTACTTGACCACCGATGGTTAATAACCGGTGTGATCACACTGTTTGCAGTGGTAGGAATTATTTATTCTATTTTTTCCACCCCTGTTTATCAGGCTGATGCCATGGTGCAAGTAGAGCAAAATGCCGGTAATTCAATTCTTAGCGATTTTTCTCAAATGTTGCCGTCAAGCCAACCTGGTTCGGCCACTGAAATTGAACTTATCTCCTCACGAATGGTGATAGGCAAAACGGTAGATGATCTGAATCTTGATATTGCTGTTAATCAGGATTATTTCCCTATGTTTGGCCGAGGTTGGGAAAGATTAAGTGGCAAAGAGCCAAGTGAAATTTCAATCAATCGCTTAAAGGTTCCAGAGTATGTGGTTGAGAAACCACTGGAATTGAAAGCCTTGGGTGGAAAACAATATTCTCTAAGCTATGACGGTAACGAGATATTGAAAGGAACTGCCGGCGTTTTAGCGGCCGGTAAAGATATCCAGATATTTGTTTCTGATATAAAAGCAGAACCAGGCACCACCTTTCAGGTGGTTAAGCGACTAAAGCTTAATGTTATCAATGATTTACTAAGAAATTTAACAGCAGAAGATAAAGGCAAGGATACTGGCGTACTGGCCCTGAGTTTGACAGGGGAAAACCAAACGCGAATTCGTGAGGTTTTAGACAGCATCACTAAAAATTACCTGTTGCAAAACGTCGAACGTAAGTCTGAAGAAGCGGGGAAAAGTTTAACGTTCCTTAAAGAACAAATTCCAGATGTTCGTGCGAAGTTAGATGCATCAGAAGATTTACTGAATAAGTATCGTCAAAAGAATGATTCGGTGGATCTTTCACTAGAAACAAAAGCGGTATTGGATTCTATTGTTTCTGTTGAAACGCAACTGAATGAGTCAACGTTTAAAGAGGCTGAAGTTTCAAAGCTTTATACCAAACAGCATCCAGCCTATCGTGCGTTGCTTGAGAAAAGACAGACATTAGAAGACGAAAGAAACAAATTAAATAAGCGCATTGCGACAATGCCGAAGACTCAGCAGGAAATTTTACGTTTGACCCGAGATGTTCAGGTTGAGCAAGAAATTTTCATGCAGTTGTTGAATAAAGAGCAAGAGTTAAGCGTGACCAAAGCGAGCACGGTTGGCAACGTACGTATTATTGACCCGGCGTTGACCCAAATCAATCCTGTACAGCCTCGTAAGACACTGATAGTACTGTTAGCGGTCTTCGTGGGGGGACTGCTTTCTGTTGGTTTTGTCCTGCTGAAAACCATGTTGCATAAGGGGATTGATAATCCTGAAGCTCTGGAAGAGCATGGTATAAATGTTTATGCCAGCATTCCTCTTTCCGAATGGCAACAGAAGAAAGACATTGAGATGGCAAATAAACGTGGAAGAAAAATATCTTCTACGGACTCGGTCTCCTTGCTTGCCATAGGTAATCCAGCGGATCTTGCTATCGAAGCCATTCGTAGCCTGCGTACAAGCTTGCATTTCGCCATGATGGAAGCGAATAACAATGTGTTAATGATCTCGGGCGCGAGTCCAAACATTGGTAAAACGTTTGTAAGTATTAACCTGGCGGCCGTAATTGCTCAGACCGGACAGCGCGTATTAGTTATCGATGCAGATATGCGTAAAGGTTACTCCCATATTTTAGTAGGAACTGAGTGGAATAATGGCCTGTCTGATTTCCTTTCAGGAAAAATTACTCAAGAGCAGGCTATTCATCAAACGAAAGTTGAAGGGATGGACTTTATTCCTCGTGGGCAATTACCGCCAAACCCTTCTGAGCTGTTGATGCATTCGCGTCTGGCAGATCTACTCAACTGGGCCGGTGGAAAATACGACTTGATTCTTATCGATACCCCACCAGTATTGGCTGTTACAGACGCATCTATCATTGGGCGATTGGCAGGTACTTCGCTTATGGTAGCGCGCTTTGGTGTGAATACCGTTAAAGAAGTTGATTTCAGTATTCGTCGTTTTGACCAGAATGGCATCAATATCAAGGGTGTTATTTTGAATGCTGTAGAAAAACGAGCCAGCAATTACTATGGTGGCTACGGTTACTACCAATATAGTTATACGAGTGATAAGAAGCAGTAAGCGCAAAGTTCGGGGTGAAAGCTACCAGGCACTGCCTGGTAGCTCTACTTTCAGATACTAAATAAAAGTAGTATACAATGAGCCATACATTAAAAGAGCGAGCCGTATCGGGGATGATATGGAGCATTATCGAACGTTTTCTAGTACAGGGAGTTCAGTTCGGAATCAGTATAGTTTTAGCCCGTATCATATCCCCTTCAGACTTTGGCCTAATTGGCATGGTTGCAGTATTTATCGTTTTATCTGATATAATAATTAATAGTGGGTTCACTCAGGCTCTAATTCAGAAAAAAGATAGAACTCAAACTGATTACTCAACGGTATTCTACTTTAATTTACTTATAAGCATCTTATTATACGCTGTCATCTACTTTATAGCTCCCCTTGTTGCTGATTTCTATAGCGCACCTCCATTGGTTCATATAATTCGAGTTTTGGGCATTAGTATAATAATAAAATCATTATGCTTAGTTCAAACGACAAAATTGGCAATAGACCTGAATTTTAAGTTAAGAACGAAGATAAATTTTTTATCTGTAATTATTAGTGGTTCAATTGCACTGTATCTTGCCAATCACGATTATGGAGCGATGGCACTTGTATATCAAACTTTAATAAACTCCATATGTGTTACTATTTTCATGGCTATCCTATTAAGATGGCGCCCAAATTTTGAGTTCTCATTTGATTCATTAAGCAGACTTTTCGGATTTGGTTCTAAACTTCTGCTTGCAAGCTTTGTACGGACAATTGTAGATAATTGTTATGCGATTTTAATCGGACGTTTCTTCTCCAGTAAAGAAGTCGGTTATTATACGCAAGGCAGAAATATTCCTGATCTTATCTCGGTAAATTTGTTTAATATATTGCAGGGTGTGTTGTTCCCAATATTATCCTCTACCCAAGATGACACTGAACGTCTTATACGTATCTACAAAAAAAGTCTCGATATGACGGCATTCATCGTTATGCCTGCGATGGTAGGGTTTACTTTTTTGGCCGAGCCATTCGTACATTTTTTCCTAACGGATAAATGGTTACCAGCAGTGGTGGTGATCCAGTGGATTTGCTTATCACGAATGATAATTCCTATAAGCGCTCTTAATTGTAGCTTGATTAATGCAGTAGGGCGTTCCGATACTTATTTGAAGGTTGATTTAAGCAAGTTACCTATTACCGTAGGTGCTTTATTGATTACAGCTCCTTTTGGGTTGACTGCTGTAGTCGTCGGTAACTTTATTGTTTCTCTGATTTGTTTCTTCATCAATGCTTACTACCCAGGAAAATGGTATGGGCATGGTGCGTGGCAACAGATTAAAAGTATGCTTCCAATGATGGCAGCGACTCTGATCATGTCGGCAGCACTGTGGTTCATACGGATTGATAACGGCATTTATGAAATAATGGTAAAGGTTGCTGTTGGTGCCATCGTTTATTATTTGGCCAGTATGCTGCTAAAGATTGAATCTTGTTATGAAGTTAACAAAATTATTCTTTCTAAGATAAAGAAAAAGAAAGCATGATGAAGTATCGCCTGAAAAATATTTAAGGAAGGATAATGAAGACGGTTATAATTATAAATGAAGTTTGTTCAGACAATATAGGCGATCATGCGATCAATGAAGGTTTGACTGAACTGGCCAGAATCACAGGATATGAAGCAAAAAGTTACGGATTTGATGCTGAGAAAAAAACGGTCAAACCTAATATTAAAAACGAAAAGTTAACACCAAAAGTGTTTCTAAGAAGGGCTAAAAACTTCCTTTTCAACCGGATACAAATTCTAAAATATCTTCGGTGGTACTTACATAATAGAAAAAGAATAAAAGAAACCTCACAAAGCGATGCTGCGTTGATGATGATTGGGGGCGGGCAACTGATCCAGAGTGGGGGCACTTTTCCTATTGCCATGTATACTTGGGCTAAATATGCCAAGGCTTCAAAGAAACCTTATGTTATTTTAGGAATCGGTTGTGCTGAGAAATTTAGCTATATCGATAAGCTTCTCTATAAATATGCACTGGGTAAGGCTGATGGTGTATATGTACGGGAAAAACGATCAATTGATAAATTGAAGACGTTTTTTGATATCACTCCAGATTACATTCCTGATCTTGCATTTGCGCTTTATGGTAAGAAAGAAAGTGTAGAAAAAAATAGTGTCATAGTTGGTGCGACTGCCTATTATGTTTATTTGAAAAATGTGAAAGAGTTACAGCAAACTGACTTTAAAAGTCAGGAAGAGTACATCAGTGATTGGCGTGAGGTAGTTGAAAAAGAAATAAAAGAATCAGAAAATAGAATAGTGCTTATTTCGACTACCGTAGAAGATGCCGAGCTTAATAAGTTGATTTACCGTGAAGTTATGAAGAAAAACCCAGGTGCTAACGTTGAAATTTGTGAAGCAGTACCGCCATTACCGGTTTATCTGAACTACTTGAATGCCTCACATAAGGTCTATTCAGGACGAATGCATTCGCTTATTCTTGGAAAAATACTGGATAATGAACTTGAGCCATGGTTAATTTCAAAGAAAATTGAATATTTCATGGATGAATATGGTTCGCGTAGTGTTGCAGACATCAACAATGAGCTTGTAGATGTTTTCTCAAAAATCATCAAGCGATTTAATTAAGGAGAGAATTTTGCTTTTATTTGATCTGACGGCAACACAGCCATCACCAGAGTCTAAATTTCATGGTGGTTCTGAGTATGCTAAGCAAATATTCTTTTCAAGTATTGAAAGGGGTCATAAAGACTTTGTCTGCGTTTATGATAAGAGTAAAGATCTTGATAACAAAATAAAGAAAGTTTGCGAAGAAAGTAATATCGAAATGATTGCGGTTGAAAATGATACTGCATTAATTTCGCTAGTTAATTCGAATCGCTTTTCTAAATTTTACTCGGCTTTGCCTTATCATCTCTACGATATCGATACAAGCAATGTTCAGTTTATAATGACAGTACATGGTTTGCGTGAAATTGAATGTAGCTATGATCCTGTTCAGTGGCATTATCGAAGTGGATTATCGTCAAAATTAAAGCTGCTGATAAAACGAGCATTATTTAGGAATAAAGAATGGGATACCTATTATAATCGCTTTGGTCGTCTGCTAAATAAGAATAAAATAAAAATAATTACTGTATCTGAACACAGCAAGTATTCAATGTTATGTTTTTATCCGGCACTGAACAAAGAGGACATATATGTCTCGCCAGCGCCTTGTCCTTTTGGCAAGGAGAACCCGGAGTTAGCGAAAGAATACGCAAATTTAGCACAGTACAGCCGTCAGTTTTTCTTATTGGTTAGTGCTAACCGTTGGATGAAAAATAACTATCGTGCAATAAAGGCGCTAGATAACTTTTACAATAAGAACCCAGGATGTGAATTAAAAACGATAGTGTTGGGTAAAAAAGATCCGCATCCAGGAATTAAGAATATTGAGAAGTTTATTTTTATCGACTATGTGGATTATGAGTCATTAGACTGGTTCTATAAAAATGCTTATGCGTTCATTTACCCTAGTCTCAATGAAGGTTATGGCTATCCGCCATTGCAAGCGATGCATTATGGAACTCCAGTGATAGCGGCAGCAGTATCAAGTATTCCTGAAGTATGCAAAGATAATGTTATCTATTTTAACCCTACTAATATAAATGAAATTGAAAATAGAATATCTCAAATTTTTCATAATGAAGCCCTGTATAATAGGCTTTCATCATCTGGCCAAAAGAATGCATTTGAAGTAAGTAATGTCCAGAATGAAAAATGGGATAAACTCCTGGATGTAATTTTTAACAGTAATGAAAATTGATTGATTAGCTGAGGGAATCGTGAAAAAAATTCTTTTTATTATGCCTATTCTTGGGCGGTCTGGCGCAGATAGAGTTATTTTTACATTGTTAAATAATATAGACAGATCACGGTTCCAGCCACATCTTCTTCTTTATAAAAATGACAATGAAAAAAATGTCCTGGTTAAGGAATTGGAAAGTGATGTTGTTGTTGAATATTTGAACATTACAGGCAGGGCGCGCTATGCATTACCTAAAATTGTTTTTGGAATTAAAAAAACCTGTAAAAGGCATGATATAGACACTATATTTATTAGTTCGGGAACCTCGAACGCAACATTGTCTCCTTTCCTTTCGTACTTCGGGAAGCATATAAAAAAGATTGCTCGAGAGTCAAACTTACCCAGTCTATTTGAAAAAAACTTTATCGCAAAATTTTTATATAAAACATGCTATAAAAGTTATGATGTTATCATTGCACAGAGTGATGATATGGTTAATGATTTAGTGACAAAAATGAATGTGCCTGAGGGTAAAATAGTAAAAATCAATAACCCACTTGATTACAAACGTATTAAGTCAATGAGTGTACTGCCATCAGAGCATAATTTCCCCTCTGACCGAGTTAATTTGCTCACTATTGGGCGGTTAACTTATCAGAAAGGGTACGATCAACTGTTAAAGTCATTTAGTTCACTTTCAAAAGACAAGTATCATTTAACAATTGTAGGTGAAGGAGAAGATGAGGCAATACTGAAAACTACCTGTTCTGAATTAGGACTTGAGAATAGCGTAACTTTCATTCCTGCAACAGATAATCCTTATGCACTGCTAAAAAAATGTGATGTGTTTATATCCAGCTCACGTTGGGAAGGATATCCCAATGTGGTCATTGAGGCAATTACATGTGGTACCCCTGTTCTGGCGAATGCTTATCCAGGGGGGATTAACGAAATTATTAATGATAATAACGGTATAATCTGTGATATTACCGGCGATATAGAGACAAGCTTAAATAAAGTTCTTAAAATTGAGAATGTTTTCATTGATCAAAGTGTTATTGATGGCATTTTGCGGAAATATGAAACCATTCTATAAGGCACTTATTTTTCAGCATTGTGAGAAGTATAGTTAACTCAGGAAAGTACGCTATGTCTTTTATTTCCTTTGTGTGCGGAGTTATGTATGAAACGATTTACTGTTCTTGATAGTTTTCGTGGCATATGCGCACTGTGTGTTGTATTTCACCACTTTAATATTACTGGAAGTATGACGGAATGGAGCTTGTTCCGTAATGCGACTTATATGGTGGAGTTTTTCTTTGTCTTGAGTGGCTTTGTTCTAACTCATGCATATAGCAAGCGTGAATTTGACTGGAATAAAATGAGGTCGTTTGCAGTCTCTCGTACATTCCGGCTTTTCCCTTTGCATGTTTTTATGCTGATAGTGTTTATTTTACTTGAATTAATAAAACTTATAGCACAATCAAAAGGGGTAGACTTTAATAAGCCTGCATTTACCGGTGTCAACGCACCAATACAAATACTTCCAAATTTACTTTTACTTCAAGCATGGCTACCGTCAGCGGCAACGCTGTCGTTTAATTACCCATCCTGGAGTATTAGCATTGAATATTACCTATATGTTATATTTGCACTTCTAATGTTTTCACTGCGTAAGGCTAGTAAAACTATAGTGCTGGCATTTTTCGCTATTTCAACCATTGCTTTTCTTGCATTAGTTTTCCCCATTACGACATCAGTAAAGGTTGAAGCACTTAACGGACTATCATGTTTTTTTGGTGGTGCGGTTACTTACTTTATTTATAAACGATTCCAACCCACAAAATTGAATCCATTACTCTTTTCTCTCCTTGAAATTGTAATGTTGCTGCTCTGTTATTTTTCAGTAACTATGCAATATGATTTTAAGAACGTTGCAACCAGTATGATATTTTGTATGACTATTTATGTCTTTTCTTTTGAGGCAGGTATAGTTTCTTCGTTGCTGGCTAAAGCCTTCTTTGAATTTTTCGGGAAAATTTCTTTCTCTATTTATATGACTCATGCAGCAGTTATTTTTATAGCGATAAGTATCGCGATGGCGTATGAGAAATTTTTCGGTAAAGAGTTGACTTACTCCATTACAACAAAATCACAGAGCACACTAAGATATATGGATCTTGGTTCAGGATTTTATAATAATGCACTGGCGCTGATAATTGTATCCATTGTTATTGCTGTTTCCTATTTCACCTATAGGGTAATAGAGGTAAGATCAATCTCTGCGGGGAAAAGATTTTCCAAGAAAGAAACTAATGATTACATTTTAAAATCTAAACCCGATGGTAAACTTTAGCCTTCGTATGGACTACACCTTATGGCTTATACAATGAGATTATTTCAACTTAAGAATATACCTGTAAGTTTTCTTTTGTTTTTTCTCACACTTTGTTTCTTTTCTGGTGTTATTGGCATTGCCTCGGCAATGCTGGGCATGCCTGTTTTAAAGGTGTGGAAGGAAGCTCTGATCGTTATTCTTTTCTTTATAGCATTGTTTTTTTCAAAAGGAAAAGTAAGTAGCAAGATAATTATCCCAACGACGATTCTTCTGTTGATTGGGGCTTTTTCTATTTACTCCATGCTGGATATTCTTGCATCACATACCTTCATAATACTGTATCAGCTTAAATTCGATATTATACCTGTGATGTTTATTGTCGCAGTTCTTATAATTTTTTCTAAGATGAGCAAAGAAGAACTACTGGCTTTTAGCATCAAATTTGTAAAAATGACCCTGTTTTTAGGTGCGCTAAATGCCATCGCTGTTATTCTTCAGCAGTTATTCCCCGATTCATTTATGGGGTTATTGGGCCTGGACGCTGGCCAATGGGGAAGTGATGCTGGTGTTCGCCTTAACTCAACGGAGGGGAACATTCGTGCAATTGGTTTGCAGCTTTCATTTACGATGTCTGGTGTCTTGATGTTGTTCTGTATGATTTTGTCTGTTGAGTGCAGTCATTTCATTAAAAGTAAAACTATAAAAATATTTCTTTTTGCTTTATTCCTGGTCGCGATTTTTTGCACTACTTATAAAACAGCTATCATTGGTGTGGTTGTGTATTTCTTGGTTAAATTTTTTGAGAAATTCCTTCCTTCAATCTCAAAGGTATCTATATTTATTATTGGTACCATTCTGGTTTTGTTTTTTGTTTACTCAACACATGATTATTCAGTTTATGACAGCGTTCGTGTCTACAACCAAACGGCAGCCTATAACTCCATTTACCTTAGGGTACTAGAGCACCATAAAATAATAGCCTCACTGGATTCACTAGAGAAGGTTCTCTTCGGTGCTGGATTAGGTATCAATGGTACTTTTGGTTTGGATAAATCAGAATATGGTATAAATGCAATTGCCACAGATAGTGCGTATATTTATTTGGTTAGTAACTATGGATATGTAGGTTTCTTCACTTATTTATTCCTTCTTATTTACATTCAGATAAAGCTATTTGTGATAAAGGACTGTGACGTTTTTGGTGCTAGGCATTTGATATTCTTTACGTTGTCAATTGAGTTATTTTACAACCTGGGATTAGGAAATTTCCCCAATAATATATTTTTGGTGGTTTTTGTTGCGATACCTTTTGTGCTAAAGAAAAAAGGTTGTACAAGGGAAGATATTGCCGCTTATAGCTATAGATAATAGTTTTTATAAAATATAGAGAGAGGTTATGATTTATATCAACGCAAGATTTCTTACGCAAGATGTGACAGGTGTGCAACGATTTGCTGAACAAATCTGCATCGAATTAGTGCGATTGAGAGATGACGTTATTCTCTTGGCCCCTAAGGATATAAAACGATCTTCACTACCGGCCAGTTTTAATATTCAAACTATCGGCGAGAAAAGCGGTCATTACTGGGAGCAAGTTGAGTTACCGAAGTATTTAAAATCCATAGATTCGCCATTGTTAGTGAATTTGTGTAGCACTGCTCCTGTTTTTTATAAAAACCAAATAGTTACACACCATGATGTCACCTATAAGCGATATAAAAAAAGCTTCTCATTGAAATTCAGGATGCTCTATTCACTACTTATCCCTATGATGTTGAAGAGTAGTAAAGCATTGATCACAGTTAGTGAGTTCTCGAAATCAGAAATATTACAGTATTTTAATTATAATCCTGAAAATATCCATATTATTTACAATGCCGTAGGAAGTGAGTTCGTTAATTATCCTAAAAACAATAATAACTCGGAGAAATATTTTCTCGCTGTCTCATCACCAAATTTCCATAAGAATTTTCATGGTATGCTTGATGCGTATAATCTATTGAAAAGCAGGACTGGAAGTGATGTGAAATTGAAAGTTATTGGTAAGTCGGCATCCAGTTTTGCGACCCAGGATTTTTCTAAAAACACGCAGGATGAAGATGTGACTTTCTTAGGTAGAGTTGATGACAATCAGTTAATATCACTTTATCAGAATGCGACCGCATTCGTATTCCCCTCTTTCTATGAAGGGTTTGGGATACCGCCCCTTGAAGCACAGGCATGTGGATGTCCGGTGATTTCTTCCAATAAAGCCTCAATGCCTGAGGTATTGCGTAATAGTGTTCTTTATTTCGATCCATATAATGTTTCCGAAATGGCAAGTATGATGGAGAAGATTATATCTGATTCATCTCTGAGAGATACTCTGGTGATTGCGGGCCTTGAAAATGTGAAAGATTACTCATGGAAGGTTTCGGCACAGAAAGTTAACTCCATCATTGAAACTACTACTGCATCGAGGACCTAAAATATTATGAAGGTTCTTCATGCAGCAGAAACGATTAAGGGGGGAGTTGCAACTGTTATGCGACAGATAGCCTTGGCGAGTGTTGCTAGTTCTGAGATAACCGAACTTCATTGCCTTGTCCCTGAAAATCAAAAGAATGAAATTAGCGCTTTACCGACTGAAAATGTAGTCACCTTCAAAAGGACAGGAAGAAACCTGGGTTCTTTTTTATCGTTTACGCTTCAGTTTATCTCCAATATTATCAAATATAAGCCTGAATTAATTCATCTTCACAGTACTTTTGCCGGTGTCTTAGGACGTATAGTCTTAATTTTACTTTATCCAATTTATCGTCCCAAGATTATTTATTGCCCTCATGCCTTTTCTTTTCTAATGGAGGGTAATAAATTAAAGAAAATGGTCTATAAAACCATTGAGCGTGCGCTACTCCCTATAACGGATGCCGTAATCTGCGTCAGTGAGTTTGAACGAAATGCTGCAATAGAAAATGGTTTAAACGAAAAAAAACTCAGCGTTGTATATAACGGTGTTCCTGTCGTTGATGTGAATGAGACGTTCACAAATCCTTATGATAATAATGTTATTAATTTATTGTTCGTAGGTCGCTTCGACTATCAGAAAGGGTTCGATATTTTATCTTCGATGATTGAGACATTAAAGGGAAAACCCTATCACCTGACGGTGGTTGGTGGTGCTGTCCATGGCGCGGAAGTTTATCCAGATTTGCCACAAACTACTTATACGGGATGGTTATCATCCACTGAGATTGCCCCCTATTTTTCTCATGCTGACGTTTTGATTGTTCCTAGTCGCTGGGAAGGTTTTGCGATGGTTTCACTTGAAGCCATGAGCTATGGCATACCCATCGTTTCCAGTAATTGCACGTCGTTTCCTGAAATGATTTTCCCTGGTGTAAATGGCTATATGTTCGAGTTATCGTCACCTGAAACATTGCCAGAAATTGTTGACGGTGTATCAAAAGAAGGTTGGGCATTGATGGGGGAAAATGCCAGATCTATTTTTATGGATAAATTCATCTCTGAGCGAATGGTAGATGGAACGTTTAATGTCTATAAGAAAGCTTAAGCTGACAGCTTACGGATGTGCTGCATTGCAACATTTGTAACGTTATTTAGTTGCATGAGTTCTTATGTTTATATTATGGATATTAGCTAATACAGGACTCTATTGAATTCAATTTCATTGGATATTGAATGGGGTTGGATGGTTTCGTCATTTATTTGGCATGGTAAAAATTATGGCAAAAGAACAAAAGTACCGTAGTAGTGGAGTAGCAAAACTAGCTCTTGCGTTCTCCGATGTGTTTTTTTTCAATCTAGCGGTATATATAACTTATTTATTATTAGATAATTTTTTTGGCGGTTTGGAAAAGTTTGTACCGGAAGACCAATTTAATATCAGATTGTTAGTCCAATTTATTTTATCAGTGATTTGTATGGTATGGTTTTGGGTGCGTCTACGCCATTATACCTACCGGAAACCTTTTTGGTTTGAACTGAAAGAAGTGGTACGAACATTATTGATTTTTGCACTTCTTGATCTTGCACTGGTTGCTTTTTCAAAATGGAATTTCTCACGTTATGTATGGTTGATTTCATGGATGTTAATTATCTTTTTAATCCCATTAGGCCGATCGTTAACAAAGAGATTACTTGATAAGTTTGGTTATTGGAAAAAGCATACAATCATTATTGGTTCTCGAAAAAATGCGTTCGAAGCCTATGCTGCTCTACAAAGTGAGGCAATACTTGGGTTTGAAGTCTGCGCTTTTGTATGCACCGATGACCCGTGTGAAACAAACTACTTTGGGGTTCCTGTAATCAACTCTGAAGAAGAGCTTTGGGCTGCTGTTGATATAGAGACAACGCAGTTTATCGTGGCATTAGAGTTTGAGCAGCATGCGTTGCGTGATCGTTGGTTAAAGGATCTTGCCAAACACAATTGTCGTTCAGTATCAGTTATACCGACACTTCGTGGTGTGCCGCTCTATGGCACTGATATGTCGTTTATCTTCAGCCATGAGGTCATGATACTGCGTGTAAGTAATAACTTGGCAAAACGGTCATCACGTATTATCAAACGCACATTCGATATTTTTGGCTCTTTATCGATCATGTTAATGCTTTCGCCAGTATTAATGTTCCTGGCCTTTATGGTTTCCAGAGATGGAGGAAAGCCAATTTATGGCCATGAAAGGGTAGGTCACAATGGCAAGAAGTTTAAATGTCTAAAGTTCCGATCTATGGTGATGAATTCTAAAGAAGTTCTTGAAGAGTTATTGAAAAATGATCCGGAGGCTCTGGCCGAGTGGAACCGCGATTTTAAGCTCAAGAACGATCCTCGCATCACAAAAATCGGCGCTTTTATTCGTAAGACTAGCCTGGATGAACTCCCACAGCTATGGAATGTTTTTATTGGTGAAATGAGTCTGGTTGGGCCGCGTCCGGTAATTGAGGATGAGCTAGAGCGTTATGCAGGTGATGTTGACTATTACTATATGGCAAAACCGGGAATGACAGGTCTCTGGCAGGTTAGTGGCCGAAATGATATTGATTACGACACTCGTGTTTATTTCGATGCCTGGTATGTCAAAAACTGGGCTTTATGGAATGACATCGCTATTCTGTTTAAAACAATATCTGTAGTGCTAAAAAGAGATGGGGCCTATTAACGTTATTTTCTGATATCCAAATGGCCTTTAAAAACCTGCTTGCTTTCGTTAGCAAGCAGGTTTTTTTATTCCAGGAACGAGAAGAGCAAAACGGGATGTTTAGGGTTGATTGCTCATTTTCAAGACAGGAGTGCTACTGTCAGCGTTGATAGGAGTATTACCTTGAATCAGTAATGGCGTCACTTTAGTGGGCTGTTGTGATAATGAGAAACTTTTTAGCTTATTCATAACTCCGCTCTCAGCTTGAGACGGTTTATTGCTCCAGGTAATGGTTGCTCTCTCAGTGCCTTTTTTCAGCACGACTATGTTGTCACCGTTCTCTGATTGTTTATAGTTAACTACCTGGTAGTTATTGGCAATTGCGGCTATTTTCTTTAAGTTATCGGCAGCAGGTTTTGCAACCAAATTTTGTGCTATAAATCCAAAGCGGTGTTCGCGATTGTTTGGATTTGCGCCATCATCAATCAGATCATACCACCAGATCCCTTTAATATAGTCCCTGGATTTCGCCAATAGGGTATATTTTATAACATTCTGTGCAGCCAAATCACCAGATATTCCACCATCGCCGATATGTGTTGGAAAACCCATTTCAGTAATGTAAATAGGCACAGTACGCCCGACCTTAGCCTTTAGTTTATTTTCGAAGACATCGATACCCGCCAGATTACCCTCAGGTTTTCGCATTTCCTTATCAGGGTTACGATAGGAATATGGATGGACAGATATACCATCAACATATTGCATCATTCCCATGTCAAGCAACTTATCCAGCCAGGCATTATCCTTATCCTTTAATGGATTAAGCGAGCCGGTCATCACGATTGCTTCTGGATCTGCTTTTTTTACAGCCAATGCGGTTTTCTTGACCAACTCAAAAAAAACTTCTTCAGAAGGGGGTTTTTTATTACCTCTGACCCCCGTTCCAACCAACCATTCATTCCATACTTCGTAATATTTCACTTTGCCTTTAAATCTTTTTGCCGTCCAGTAAGCGTAATTAGCAAACGCATCGATCGCGGCCTCACTGGAAGGATAACCATTTTTATCATACAAAGGATTGGTATAAGCCAATACCAACATAGAACTTAGGCCGAAGCTCTGTTCGCTTGTAGCAAACACTGAATCAACTTTCCCTAAATTGCCAATCAATGAATACTTTCCTACAGGGCCTTCTACCTGCGCCCATGGATAATCTTCACGTATGGAGGTAAAACCATATTCTTTTGCCAATTTTAAATAATAATCCCCAGAATTTGGATAATGCCGCACATGCATGTTTATACCCACTTCAAATGCATGGGAATAGGTGATTGGCATGAAAATAATCGCGGCAGAAAGCATTTTTAGAATTGCATTTCGGCAGTTGAAATTTTTCATAATGTACCCTTTTTGACTAATTTATCGGAGTTTTAAACTGTAAATTTAGTGGTTTATGGTTTTTTATATCAATCATTTTTGTAGGTAAATTCAGTGACTTAGGTAATAGTGGCGACTTTCTCTCTTTATGTATATAGGATTAATGGTAATTTTATATCTTATCTCTTTGTTTTTTTTGTCATAACCATTAAGTTTTGTGTGAAATCATTACGTTGTTTACTATTTTTTAATTCAATTCCCATCCATTTTCTTCAGGCCCCTTGCCTTGACAAAACTCGTTTCATTTCCTTTTATTTAAGTGCAGTAAAGTTTCTTATTCTTTATTACCGCTAAGTCTGGCATCTACGTTATGTCGGTTTGCGACGTAATATTTTGATTGTAAAAATCATGCATCCAAGGGGGATGTTATGGCTTCTCTAGTTTCGCAATATGAATCCGCAGCAATCTATTATGCTGTTCTGGGCAAGAACGCATCTACATCCGCTATTGATTACTTTGCACAGCAATTGCAGTTGGGAAATAAAACCGATTTGCAATTTATCAATGGATTACTAGCATCCGCTGATGGGATCGCCCGTTTTGGGACAAAAACGCCAACAGAAATTCTACAAACAATTTATACAAACATTCATGGTGTTGCAGCTTCCTCCGGCGTTATTGCTGACCTGCTGGGGACCGGGGATAGCATAGGGACAATAGTCCATGGTTTGATTGATGATTTGACGGGATATTTAGGCTCAGACAGCGCAACCTTGACGCAGCAGAGTTACTTTGATGCCAAAATCAAATCAGCTTTATTCCCTTCGTCTAGTGCGGGTTCTGCCGGTACCGGAGCTTCAGATGTTGCAGCTATTTATCATGTTCTTGGTGCAGGCCTATCAACTTCAGGCCTCAACTATTGGGGGGGCGCGCTGAATGCCGGCACCACGACCATCGATAAGGTTGCTCAAGCATTCGTTAACGATCGTTCCTACCTCACTTCTTTAAGTAATGAGGATTTTGTTGCACGTATTTTCCAGTATGGATTTGAACGTGCGCCAAGCTCTGCGGAAGCTTCCAGCTATTTAGCCTTGCTTAACGGTGGTGCGACCCGCGGAAGTGTTGTGGTTGATATCATTGAAGCATTGCGCGGAGGCGTGGCGCCAACAGATGCTACAGCCCAGTCTCACTTTAATGCTATCACCAGTGTTTATACGCCAGGTCAATTACCTGCGCTGAATATACAAGAACAAGTTGCTGCAATTTATCTGGGTGTTCCTGGACGTGGCATTGATGCCCAGGCGTTGGATACTTGGGGTAAGATTTTTGCCTCAGGCAGCCTAACCTCTACAGCACTGACTGCAAAACTGCTGGGGTCAACTGAATTCCAGCAAAAAGGTGGCCAGCTGTCAGGCGATGCTTTTATTCAACATGTTTACACTCTGGTACATGGTGTTGCAGCGACTACGGCACAATTAGCTGCCTATAGCGCTCTAGGCAGTGATAAGTCAGTTATTACTCAGGCAATTATCAACGATCTGCGCACTTCAATCGCAACCGATGCCGCTACTGTTACTCAACAGCACGGGTTTGAATTCGATATCGGCACCAGCTTGCTGTACAAAACAGCAGCTTCACTCACAGCAACCGCCGCTGGCGGCAATGCCACCGGCACGGTTAACACCGGTTCTTCACACCAGATCAGTAATGCTGAAACCGCCGTACTGCAAAACGTGTTGTTAAACGCCAACGCGGCCAGTGTCGTTAACCTGAAGTTCGCCGATCACCTGGCGAACCTGACCATTAACGGCACCAGTGCAGCAACGGTTAACCTGTCTGACAATGGCGTTAACCCGGGCGTAGGCATTACCGTCAACAACGGCAATGTCATTTTGAACGCCAGCTCGGGTGCGGATGCAGTGGTTGTTACTTCAACGGCTAATATTGCCACCGGCACCGGTCAGTTTAACCTTGGTGCAGGTAACGACAGCCTGGCGTGGGCGGGTAATGGGGTATCAAACGGCGCTAACACGGTAGCGACCACCATTAAAGCCGATGGCGGGGCAGGTATTGACTCGATCTCCGCCAACTTTATCACCAAGTCTGTTGTGACTAACCAAAACGCCCTGGGCATTCGTAGCAGCGTTGTCACCAGTAATGCTAATAACTTCTCGAATTTCGAGAAGATTGATCTGACTGGATTTATCGGCAAATCTGTTGGCACCCTGATTACCACGCCATTGATCGGTTCACCGACCACTACCAGCGTAACCACACCGACGCACGTCTTTGATTTTGGTTTAACCAACGGGACGGCGACAGTTGAAGGGACTACTGGGGGCACGGTAACTCAAGGCGCAGCAGCAACTAACCTGGGCTCTCAAGGTTTTGTGATCTCTGGCTTAACCAATGCCAGTGTCATTAACGCTGCGGGCGGCAACGCTGCACAACTGGAAGTGAAGGGCGATGCAACATCTGCCAGCACCTTGGGCTTCACTTTCGTTCAAAATGCTACCGACCACTTCAATATCAATTTTGATGCTGTAAGTTCTTCAAACGTTAATGCTGGCGCTATCAGCCTGACCAGTAGCAGCAGTGCTTTGTTGGGTACGGCACTGGGTACGGTGAATATTGCCTCTGGTGGTACGGGGTCGTTTAGCAATATCGTCTCATTGGCTGGTACCAACGCGCAGGTTCAGAACATAAACGTTACAGGTGATCATGTTCTGGATTTAACGCTGGGCAACGGCTTCAGTAATGTGCGTGATGTTAATGCATCCACCAATACTGCTGGCTTGAACCTGGATTCAAACCATGCCGGTACCGGTGACGGTATTATCGTTCAACTGCTGAATATCCTGCCGTTGAGTGTCGTGACTACTGGGCTGTTGGCTCCGGTACTTACCGCTCTGGGTCTGAACGGTTATCAACTGACTGTCGAAGGGACCGGCGCGGCTGACAGCTTCAACGTCCTGGGTAACACAACCCTGGCCGGTGGCAACGGTGTGAATACCTATGAGCTGAAGTCCAGTACCACTCAGGCCGGTGTTACCATTACCGACTTTGACAGCACCAAAGACAAGATCGTTGATGCAGCCTCTGCTTTGACCATCTCCGGTAATACCAGCGGCACCGCGGTGGCGGATTACGGCACTCGTGCTTCTGATACTCTGGATGCGCTGCTGGGTACTCTGGTTGGCGGGCTGACCAACGGCGTTATTGGCCTGTTGGGCGGTATCCTCGGTCTCGGTAGCAGCAACGCACTGACGGCTAAAGTGGGTGTGGCGTCAGTGGTGTTTGGCGGTACTGGCGATAATGCCAGCTCTTATGTGATTATTGATAACAACAATAACCACACGCTGGATACTAGCGACAGCGTTGTTTACCTGACAGGGCAAAACCATCAGCAACTGCTGGATACTCTGCATTACGCATAAGGTAAGCTCTGTAGGTTAATAGTTTCCATTGAAACTGTTATTGGTTAAATAATACGGGGAGGTCAAACTTCCCGTATTTTTTTATTTTGTGATCGGCGTCATTATCTCTAGCTTATTCCTTTCTGCATAATTCCCTCATATTTCACCATGTCTTTCATCTTGTTGTTTTCCTTGCGTTTCGAGGAAGTGACCTCCAGGCTTTTTTTTGCGTATTACCTTGCTGATATGGCCGTTCCCTATCTATAGTTAAAAAAAGTATCTGCAGTCTCGAGCATGTTTGGGGAGGCTTCTTTCGGATTTTCTTTATTTTTGTTTTTTTTAGGAATTTCCTTAGAAGAAATCAATGCGGATTGGACTGACAGTGCACATGATGTAAGGGCAGAATGTGAATCAATTTATACCGCGCAATGAAATTGCGGATGTTATACGGACACGCAGTAAAGTTTTTTGGACCGTTGGCATATTCACCGCATTTATTAACTTGTTAATGCTTGTTCCTTCAATCTATATGCTCCAGGTTTATGACCGGGTGCTTCCTTCGCGCAATGAAATCACCTTACTGATGCTGACGCTGATTATGCTGGGAATGTTCGGCATGATGGCGCTGCTGGAGTATGTGCGCAGCATGGTGGTGATCCGTATCGGTAGCCAATTGGATATGCGTTTGAATACGCGGGTTTATACGGCAGCGTACGAATCTAACCTTAAGAATGGTTCTTCCGATGCAGGGCAGATGCTGGGTGATTTGACTACCGTACGGCAGTTCCTGACCGGCAGCGCACTGTTTGCTTTCTTCGATGCGCCCTGGTTCCCGATTTACCTGCTGGTGATTTTCCTGTTCAACCCGTGGTTGGGTTTGTTTGCTCTGGTTGGCTCATTGCTGCTGGTTGCGTTGGCGGTGGTCAACGAAATGGTTTCCAAGCAACCCTTGGGCGAAGCGAGCAAGTTATCGATCATGTCCAGCAGCCTGGCAAGTACCAATTTGCGCAATGCTGAAGTGATCGAAGCATTGGGCATGCTGCCTAATCTAAAACGACGTTGGTTTGGATTGCATCAGAGATTTCTCAATAGCCAGCGTGTTGCCAGCGAGCGCGCGACTACCGTCAGTTCCATCACCAAATTTGTTCGTCTCTCTCTGCAGTCATTGGTCTTGGGGTTAGGGGGATGGTTGGCGATTGATGGGCATATCACCCCCGGCATGATGATCGCGGGCTCTATTTTGATGGGGCGTACTCTGGCGCCCATCGAGCAGGTGATTAACGTCTGGAAAAGCTGGAGCTCAGCCAAACTGTCCTATCAGCGTTTGGTCAAACTGCTTGATAAGCATCCTCCGCGCGGAATGGGGATGTCGCTTCCCCGTCCTGAAGGGATCATCTCGGTAGAAGGCGTCACCGCCACCCCACCGGGATCAAAAGCCGATGCGGTGTTGCACAATGTCAGCTTTGCTATTCAACCGGGCGACGTGCTGGGGATTATCGGGCCAAGCGCTTCCGGTAAGTCTACGCTGGCGCGTTTACTGGTCGGTATCTGGCCAGTCAGTGAAGGCATTGTGCGTCTTGATAATGCTGATATCTACCAGTGGAATAAAGATGAGCTGGGGCCGTACATTGGCTACCTGCCGCAGGATATCGAACTCTTTGCCGGCACCATCGCTGAAAACATCGCTCGCTTTAACGATATCGACTCCGAGAAAGTTATTGAAGCCGCCAAGCTGGCCGGGGTGCATGAACTGATCCTGCGCTTCCCTAATGGTTACGACTCGATCATCGGTAACGGCGGGGCAGGGTTATCCGGCGGACAGAAGCAGCGAATTGGCCTGGCGCGTGCGCTGTATGGCGATCCATCTCTGATCGTGTTGGACGAGCCTAACTCCAATTTGGATGACGCCGGTGAGAAAGCGCTGAATCAGGCCATTTTGTTCCTCAAGCAGCGTAATAAAACGGTGATTCTGATTACCCATCGCACCAACCTGCTGTCGATGACCACCAAGCTGCTACTGTTAGTCAACGGTAGCGTCAATGCGTTTGGCCCAACGCAGCAGGTTCTGCAAGCCCTGGCCAATGCGCAAAAAGCGCAGACTCCACAGCAAGCCGTGCGTGCGGTCAATTCCGAGCCGGACGAAGGCAATATCCCAAAAACTCAAATTAATTAAGCCGTGAACTTGCCGGGCGGGGCCACAGCGCCGCCTGCAGTCGAAGGAGTTGGTATGTCTACGCACATTGGCGAGCCGCAAGACTCGTATTCAGAAGAGATCCCACAAGACGAGCGGCGTTTTACCCGCATGGGATGGTTGGTGGTGGGGCTTGGCCTGTTTGGTTTTTTCGCCTGGGCTGCATTTGCACCTTTGGATAAAGGGGTTGCTTCGCCAGGCTCGGTGATTGTTTCCGGCAACCGCAAGACCGTGCAGGCGCCGGCTAGCGGCATCATTAAAAGCATCACCGTAAAAGAAGGCGACAGGGTTAAAGCCGGTGAAGTATTGGTGCAACTCAGTCAGGTACAGGCGCAGGCGCAGGTTGATTCTCTGCGCGATCAATACTACACCACCCTGGCCACCGAAGGCCGCCTGCTGGCTGAACGTGATGGTTTAAGCAAAGTGACTTTCTCGCCGGTCTTCGAACAACTTCAGGCTCAGCCGCGGGTTGCCGAGATCATCGCGCTGCAAACCCAGCTCTTCTCCTCGCGCCGTCAGGGGCTGCAAAGCGAAGTCGACGGTTATAAACAGTCGATGGACGGTATGCGCTTCCAGTTAAAAGGCCTGCGGGATTCCAGGGTCAATAAACAGATCCAGCTTTCCAGCCTGCGTGAGCAGATGAACAGCATGAAACAACTGGCTGCCGACGGCTATTTACCGCGTAACCGTTATCTTGAAGTACAGCGCCAATTTGCGGAAGTTAACAGCAGCATCGATGAAACCGTCGGGCGGATCGGCCAAGTACAAAAACAGCTGCAGGAATCTCAGCAGCGGATCGATCAGCGTTTTGCCGACTACCAGCGCGAGGTCAGAACTCAACTGGCGCAAACGCAGATGGACGCCAGCGAATTCAGAAACAAGCTGGAAATGGCGAATTTTGATCTCGGCAACACCGCTATCACCTCGCCGGTGGATGGCACCGTAGTCGGATTGAATATCTTTACTCAGGGGGGCGTCGTGGGAGCGGGTGACCACCTGATGGACGTTGTACCCAGTCAGGCTACGCTGGTGGTGGATTCCCGCCTGAAGGTAGAGCTGATTGACAAGGTGTACAACGGGTTGCCGGTGGATTTGATGTTTACCGCTTTCAACCAGAATAAAACCCCGAAAATTCCGGGGACGGTGACGTTGGTTTCTGCCGACCGCTTGGTTGACAAGGCCAATGGCGAACCCTACTACCAAATGCAGGTCACGGTATCTCCAGAAGGCATGAAAATGCTGGGTGGGGAGGATGTTAAGCCGGGTATGCCTGTTGAGGTGTTCGTGAAGACAGGGTCACGCTCACTGCTGAGCTATTTGTTTAAACCTATTTTGGATCGCGCTCATACTTCATTAACCGAGGAATAATTTTGATTCAATTTAAACGACAGGTTGCTGGCCTTGCTATCAGTACCCTCTTGTTTGCGATATCTGCGCCGGTTCATTCGATAGGGATTCTAGACGCATATTCGCTGGCACTTGAAAAAGATCCGACCTTTCGGGCGGCTATAAAAGAAAAAGAAGCGGGGGATGAAAACGAAAATATCGGCAGGGCGGGGCTGCTGCCGAAGGTGTCGGCCAATTACCAGAATTCACCGCGTAACTGGCAGACGCAAAAGTATCCGGCGAGTGACATTTTTGGCAACAGCCTTGGTGAGGCGACCAAACGACAGCAGTATCGCAGCCATTCCAGTTCGATAACGCTGACGCAACCGTTGTTTGATTACGAAGCCTATGCGCGTTACAAGGCCGGCGTGGCGCAAACGCTGATGTCAGATGAGCGTTACCGCAGTAAGTATCTTGACCTGGCTGTGCGGGTGATCTCCGCCTATGTTGAAGTGGCTTACTCCAAAGACCAGATTGCGCTGGCCTCAGCGCAAAAGGCGGCTTACAAAGAGCAATTGGCGCTGAACGATCGCTTAATGAGCGCGGGTGAAGGCACCATTACCGACGTTTCAGAGACCCAGGCGCGCTACAGTCTGGCAGAGGCGCAGGAAATTGAGGCACGTGATGCCCTGGATGCGGCACAACGCGAGCTGGAGGTGATTATTGGCGTACCGCTCGATCAACTGGATGAGCTACAGGTACTGCGCCCCGGTAAATTCCAGGTGGCACCGTTAATCCCTTCCAAATTTGAAGAGTGGCAAAAAATTGCCCTGGAGAATAACCCGATGTTGGCTGCCTCTCGCCATGGCGTTGATGCTGCCAAGTATGAGGTAGAGAGAAACCGCGCGGGCTTCATGCCGCAGGTTCAGCTCTATGCTTCCCATTCGGAAAATGACTCCAGCAGTGATAACACGGTTAACCAAAAATACCGCACCGACAGTATCGGCGTGCAGGTGAGCGTGCCGATCTATGCCGGCGGTGGGGTATCAGCATCGACTCGCCAGGCGGCTTCACGCTATGGGCAGGCGATGTATGAAATGGATGCACAAGTCGGTACCACGCTGAACGATCTGCGTAAGCAGTTCAATCTTTGCATCAGTAGTCGTGCAAAATTAGCGGCGTATGAACTGGCGGTAAAATCGGCGACAACGCAGGTAACGGCCACCCGCCAGAGCGTGTTGGCAGGGCAGCGCGTCAACGTCGATGTGCTGAATGCCGAGCAACAACTTTACAGCGCGCAGCGAGACCTGGCTTCGGCTAAGTACACCTACATAAAGTCCTGGATCACCCTGTTGAGCGACTCTGGAACGCTTGACGAAAAGGACGTGAAACGAGTGGCGCAGTATTTCTCTATGAATCGCTGACCGGGTAGGGATAAATGGTTCAAATACTCACCATGAGTATTTGTCTGAAAGAGCAGCCTCAAGCTGCTCTTTTTTGTCTCAATACGTTATGTTAGCAACCGGTGGTGCTCCTGCCTCGCCTGTAAAACTGTACTTTTCGCTATAAATCATTGCGTATAGATCTATGGGAAGATATTGGCATAGGCAGGGGTTTTTAACATACATGTAACTTCTGTATGTAATTGTATGACTTTTATAATGCTGGGTTGGCTGGCGCTACGCCGCACTCTCGTTTATAAGACAGACGACTGAGTTAAGGGTTAATAATGTCAAAACTAATTCCTGTGGTTATGGCCGGTGGTACCGGCAGCCGGTTGTGGCCACTGTCGCGCGAATCATTCCCCAAACAGTTCCTTTCCATTGATGACAGTGGATTTAGTTTGCTGCAGCAAACTTTACAGCGCTTATCTGGACTGGAGGGCGTCGAAGTCGCCGCACCGTTGGTCATCTGCAATGAAAATCATCGTTTTCTGGTCGCGGAACAACTGCGTGAAATCGGGCAGCTTGCGACAAACATTATCTTAGAACCGGTTGGACGCAATACTGCGCCAGCTGTTGCATTGGCAGCACATCTGGCCGCAGAAGAAGATGATGACAGCATGCTCTTGGTGTTGGCCGCAGATCATTTGATTACGAAAGTGGAAAACTTTCACGCGGCAATAAAAGCGGCTATTCAACATGCTACTGAAAATAACTTGGTGACTTTCGGTATTATTCCTGGACATCCAGAAACGGGCTACGGCTATATCAAGCGTGGCAATGCACTTTCTGGCGAATGTTTTAAAGTTGACGCTTTTGTAGAAAAACCTTGCCTTGAAAAAGCCGTTGAATATTTGGCAAGTGGTGAGTTTAGTTGGAATAGTGGCATGTTTATGTTTAAAACTGCCAAATTTTTGCAAGAACTACAACAGTTTAGCCCAGAAATTTTCAGCACTACGCAACAGTCCGTGGCAGCCAGTCAGCGCGATATGAACTTTATTCGCGTTGATCAGGAAATCTTCAAGCACTGCCCTAGCGACTCCATTGATTATGCTGTCATGGAGAAAACACAGGATGCGGTGGTGATCCCTATCGATGCAGGTTGGAGCGATGTGGGGTCATGGTCATCGCTGTGGGAGGTTTCCGAAAAAGATGCTCGCGGAAATGTTAACGTCGGCGAGATTATCTCCATCGATTCGAATAATAACTATATATCATCTGACGCTGCGCTAGTTGCGACTATTGGGTTGGACGACCTTATCGTGATCAATACCAATGATGCATTGTTGATTTCGACAAAAGATCGCGTTCAGGACGTTAAGAAAGTGGTCGATGAGCTCAAAAAACGCAATCTTCATCACTTCCGTCAGCACTCCTCTTCTTATCGCCCATGGGGCAAGATCTGTGATATCGACAACGGCGAGCATTTCCAGGTCAAAAAGATCATTGTTCGTCCTGGTGAGGGATTGTCAGTACAGCGCCACCTTCATCGAGCAGAGCACTGGGTCGTCGTTAGCGGTACGGCGAAAGTGAATGTTGAAGACAAAGAATTCTTCTTATCTGAGAATCAATCTACATTCATCCCTGCCGGCAGTGTCCATACCCTGGAGAACCCTGGGAAAATCGACCTTGAAATTATTGAGGTTCGATCAGGATTTTACCTGGAAGAAGATGACATTGAACGTTTACATGATCGGTACGGCCGAGTTTAATTAAAGGATTTGGTGATGGAAAAGTTAGCCTGTTTTAAAGCTTATGATGTGCGCGGTAAGTTGGGTGAGGAACTGAATGATGATATCGCCTACCGCATTGGGCGCGCTTATGGCGAATTCCTAAAACCGAAGACCATCGTTCTCGGTAGCGATGTACGCCTGACCAGCGAAAGCTTGAAGCTGTCGTTGGCAAAGGGTCTGCAGGACGCCGGCACCGACGTGATCGACATTGGTATGACCGGCACCGAGGAAGTCTATTTTGCCACCTCTCATCTGAAAGCGGATGGCGGTGTGGAAGTGACAGCCAGCCATAACCCGATTGACTACAACGGAATGAAGCTGGTGCGTGAAGGCTCACGTCCTATCAGCGGTGATACAGGCTTGCGCGCAATTCAGGAACTGGCGGAGAAAAACCAATTCCCTGAGCCGGCCGCGACTCGTGGCAGCTATGTTCGTCAGGATGTGTTGGCAGATTATGTGCAACATGTGCTGTCCTATGTGAACGTCGAGAACTTTAAGCCACTAAAGTTGGTGATCAACTCTGGTAATGGTGCCGCCGGTCATGTGATCGATGCGATTGAAGCCTCCCTTAAAGCTTTGAACGTCCCGTTGGAATTTATCAAGGTTCACCATCAGCCGGACGGTACCTTCCCGAATGGTATCCCCAACCCGTTATTGCCAGAATGTCGTGCAGATACCGCCAATGCGGTGCGTGAACATGGCGCAGATATGGGGATTGCATTCGACGGCGATTTTGACCGTTGCTTCCTGTTTGACGAAAAAGGCGACTTTATTGAAGGATATTATATTGTTGGCCTTCTGGCAGAAGCTTTCCTGCAAAAACAACCCGGTGCAAAAATCATTCATGATCCACGCCTGAGCTGGAACACCATCGATGTGGTGAGCGAAGCGGGCGGGGTACCAGTAATGTCGAAAACCGGGCATGCATTTATTAAGGAACGCATGCGTGCGGAAGACGCGATTTATGGCGGCGAAATGAGTGCGCACCATTATTTCCGCGATTTCGCCTATTGCGACAGCGGCATGATCCCATGGTTGCTGGTGGCTGAATTGGTGTGTGTTAAAGGACAAACTCTGGGGGAATTGGTGCAGGACCGTATTGCGGCGTACCCATCTTCAGGGGAAATCAATATCAAACTGGCACAGCCGGCAGCTTCAATTGAAAGCGTCAAACAACATTATCTGTCGCGGGCAGTCGAGGTTGACTACACCGATGGTATCAGCATGGAGTTTGGTAACTGGCGTTTTAACCTGCGCTCGTCCAACACCGAGCCGGTAGTTCGTCTCAATGTTGAGTCACGTGCAGACGTGGCCCTCATGAAAGAAATGACAGATGAGATTTTAGCGATACTGTCTCGCTAAATTCGCCGTGATGGTGTTGTATCAGAACAGGGCTGCGTTTTGCAGCCCTGTTTGTTGAATGAGTTCGATAAGCGGGGCTGTGATCAATAAAAACGGACTCAATCATGGGCGTTGCCATCGAGCACATATGATTTATCCTAAAGACAATGACGTCGATGGAGGTTACTGTCAGCACTTTGCTGTCTTGTCCATTTTTAGGCTGTAACTCCCAAAGGCTATCGGATTGAGAAAGTAATAGAATTTGTGTCGTTAGCGCTTCAGGCGCGCATAAGGAGTGGTGAATGGCAATTTTAGTTACCGGTGGTGCCGGTTATATCGGTTCTCATACGGTATTAGCCTTGCTGGAACGCGGTGAAGAAGTGATTGTGCTGGATAATCTGTCGAACTCGTCAGAAGAATCACTGCATCGTGTCGAACAGTTAACGGGCAGAGCGGCTACCTTTTATCAGGGGGATATCCAAAATGGCGACTCCCTGCGTAGCATATTCGATGCGCATGATATCTCTGCCGTCATCCATTTCGCTGGATTGAAGGCGGTGGGGGAATCGACCCGTAAGCCACTGGAATACTATCAAAACAACGTTGCCGGTACGTTGGTGCTGCTAGAGGAAATGCGTCGTGCCGGTGTGGCTCAATTTATCTTCAGCTCTTCAGCTACGGTATATGGTGCGAACTCCCCGGTTCCTTATGTAGAAACCACGCCGATTGGTGGTACCACCAGTCCTTACGGCACGTCAAAGTTGATGGTTGAGCAAATTCTGCAGGATTTCGCTAAAGCGGAACCGCAATTTTCCATTATCGCATTGCGTTACTTCAATCCGGTAGGTGCGCACGAATCTGGTTTGATTGGTGAAGATCCAAATGGCATTCCAAACAACCTGTTGCCTTATATCTCTCAGGTGGCCATTGGAAAGCTGGAAAAGCTGGGTATATTCGGCGGAGATTATCCGACTAAAGATGGTACTGGCGAGCGTGATTACATCCATGTGATGGATCTGGCTGAGGGGCACCTGATGGCTATGGACCATCTTAAGAACGTTGATGGTTTTAAAGCTTACAATCTCGGGGCAGGCGTGGGTCACTCGGTATTGAGTATGGTGCAGAGCTTTGAGAGGGCGTCAGGCGTGAAGATACCTTATCAAATCTTACCGCGGCGCGACGGAGATCTGCCCGCTTTCTGGGCTGATGCCAATTTAGCGCGCAAGGAACTGGGGTGGGAAGTGCGTCGCGGTATTGACGATATGATGCGCGATACCTGGAACTGGCAGAAAAATAACCCACAGGGTTACCGCAGCAAGAGTTAGCGAAAATCTAAGTACAATTCTCAAAAGCCCATATGATATGGGCTTTTTTGTTGGTTTGGTTAGAGGCTTTCATTGATTATCAAAATAAAGAATTAATAAGCATTCTCAATAAGGATTATTATGATTACGTTAGGTATTATAATTATGCTATCTAATAAGTCTTGATGCATTGGTAGCGGTATATTATACACAATTGCTCATTTCGTTAATGTGTCAAGTGGATGTGAATTGGTTTTTTATTTTTTTTTTCAGTGTATTACCTGTTTTTCTGCCGATGGGCGACTAACCGTTAGACAGATAACGTTTTGTCTATGTCGTGTTAATGTATTAACGCCTAACATCGGTGTATACTTCAGGCCGAAGAAAACTGATATCGTTTTGGCAGCGCGCTTAAGAACAGTTAATGACCATGAAACGCCATTATGATGATTTTTGACGTGTTGCATTAATGAACCTGAAGTTGTTGGGAGTCCCCACAGAAATGCTAAAAGCTGTCATTCCAGTTGCTGGTCTCGGTACCCGCATGTTACCGGCGACAAAGGCTATCCCGAAGGAAATGTTGCCGGTCGTTGACAAACCTCTCATCCAATACATCGTGAATGAATGTGTCGCAGCGGGTATTAAAGAGATTATTCTTGTTACGCACTCATCAAAAAACGCCATTGAGAATCACTTTGATACGTCGTTTGAACTGGAAAGCATGCTGGAATCACGTGTCAAGCGCCAACTGCTGGAAGAGGTACAATCGATCTGTCCCAAAGGGGTCACGCTGATGCATGTGCGGCAGGGCCAATCCAAAGGATTAGGCCACGCGATTCTCTGTGCTCGTCCACTGATCGGCGATGAGCCTTTTGCCGTGCTGCTGCCAGATGTTTTAATGGATGATGTCGCAAGTGATTTGGCAAAAGATAATTTAGCAAACATGATCGCCATATTTGGCGAGAGTGGCCGCAGCCAGGTTATGGTTGAGCCCGTGCCTGAAAAAGACGTTTCTAAATATGGCGTAGTTGATTGCAGTGGTGCTCCAGTAGCTCCGGGGCAGAGTGTGCCGATGCACGCCATTGTCGAGAAACCATCAGTTGATGAAGCGCCTTCGAACCTGGCAGTGGTTGGTCGCTATGTGCTGGCTGCGGATATTTGGCCATTGCTTGAGAAAACACCCTATGGCGCAGGTGGTGAGATTCAGTTAACAGATGCTATCGCAATGTTAATGGAACAACATCCCGTAGATGCTTTTGCCATGGTAGGGCGTTCCCATGACTGTGGCGATAAATTGGGATACATGAAGGCTTTCGTTGAATATGGACTTCGTCATTCTACGCAAGGTAAGGACTTTACTGCATGGCTGAAAGACCAACTCTTAGCTTGAATTAGAGTGATCTGATGAATCCAGCCGATTCCTAAAGTAAAATGAAACGGCTGGATGTAACGTGGATCCTCATCACTCGCCATGAAAAGACACTGTTGCCATGGTGAGTGTTAAGGGATATGCATTGCTGAATGTTATATTAAAATCAATCGGTTATGATGAGAGTGCTCTGGTTGCCGCAATGCCAGGGGCGGTAGCGTGGTTACAAATGCTCTTGAAAAATATCCTGAAGTTCACTCGGTCGATTCTGCGACTTGGAAGTGTTACTAATTATTATCGATGCCAGTTGAAATAACATTAGGTTTCAATTGCTAAATAGCTGCGCGCAATAGTAGATCACTTAAAGGGAACTCAGCCCGGATTGTG
>RCUS01000030.1_pt1 | contig 135687 bp, 135 predicted proteins | sample 2166221 | NCBI WGS metagenome assembly RCUS01 (sample SAMN09932758, study PRJNA488358) | compost metagenome | isolation source: compost soil in cyclohexanecarboxylic | place: Germany: Experimental Botanical Garden
GCGGTCACAGTGAGATCAGTGGTTCAGGGCTGGGCTTGGCGATTGCCAAAACCATCGTGCAGGGGGTAAACGCGCGCATGGCATTGTTCTCCCCGGCAACAGGTCGACGCGATGGGTTTGAAGTCTGCATCTGGTTACCGCTTGCCCCATCCTGAAAGACCCTGGAACTCACCACGTTCAACAGTGCTTTCCCGATACCCGACCCTCGGCCAGGTTGAACGTCAGGAGATGAAGGCCTGCATCTAACGATCCTTGCTCAGGTAGAACGTGGATTGGTCACGCGACTAAGCACTCAGCGCCCGTTTCAACACTTCGTAAATTTTGGCATCACCCGATTGGGCAACGTTGAAACGGAGGAAATCACCCGCAGCCATCGACTGGCTGAACGCATTACCAGGCGCCAGCACTACACCTTCATTCAAGCAAGCCCGAGCCAGCGTTGCTGCATCCTTGCCTTGAGGGAGTTGGCACCAGACGTACATGCCTGACTGGGGCGTTATCCAGGGCTTGATGCCAATGGCCCGAAGCCTCGCTACCGTTCTGTCCATAGCCTCGGCCAGCCTTAGGCGAACACTTTCCATGTGTTTCCGGTACCCGCTATCGGTAATCGCCAGATGGATGATGTCCGCGGCCAGGCGGCCACCCCCGAATGTGGTCGCAATCTTGAGATCGACCAGGCTCTCGATCCAGTCACTGCGAGCCGCGATGTAGCCGCATCGAATCGAAGCGGAGATGGTCTTGGAAAAGCTACCGATCTGGATGACACGAGAGAGGCCATCGAAGGCAGACAGCCGTGGCGCTGGCGCATTCTCGAAATCCCCGAAGATGTCGTCCTCTACAATCACCAGGCTGGAGGTGTCGGCCAGCTTCAGCAACCTGTGTGCCGTGACCGGAGACAGGGTAGCGCCGGTCGGGTTGTGGATGCCTGAATTGGTTATGTACAACCGGGGAGAATGCGCGAGCAGGGCAGCGCCGAAAGCATCGATGTCCGGGCCCGTCGCGGTGTAGGGAACGCCTACGATGTTCACCCTGTGCGCTTTCAGCAGTGCGTGAAAATTGAAATAGCAGGGGTCGTCGACCAGCACAGTGTCCCCCGGCTCAAGCAGAAAACGGCAGACCAGGTCGATGGCGTGGGTGCCGGACTCAGTGAGCATGATCTGTTCAAGAGGGGCTTCGACCCCGATCCCTGTCAGCTTGCGTGACAGGAACTGCCTGAGCGGCAGATGCCCAAGTGGCGAGGCGTACTCCGTCAGTTTCGACGTGTCTAAACGGGCAACGGTGCGAAGCGCCTTGCGCAAGCCGGCTTCGAACATCCAGGAGGCCGGTAGCCACCCGCACCCCGGTTTCAACGCATCGCTAGCGGTGTCTAGAGACTGGCGCGAGATCCACAGCGGGTCCACTTCACGATCAAGCCTTGGGCCGAGTTCGGTGAGCACCAGGGGTGCCACTGGCCCGGCTACGTAAAAGCCGGAGCCAGGGCGAGAGTTGAGTACACCCTCTGCCATCAACCTTTCATAGGCCTCAAGCACCGTAGAAACCGACACTTGCATGGTCTGAGCCATCGCACGCACCGAGGGAATTCTCGCGCCTGGTGTGTAGGTTCGAGAGGCTATCCGCGACTGGATTTCACCCATGACAGTTCGAATTCGCGTTCCGTCCCGTTTCATCGCACCCTCAACTGTGCTGGATTCATATGCATAACAGTTTGGTTTAAGTGTATTGGATTGTACATGGTCTGGGTGAGCCTGTCGGTGATGTACTGAGCCTTGGCTTATCGAGGACTTACCGATGGAAAAATCAGCAAACGGGTGGATCAACGGTTTCATAGGCGTCGCCATCTTTGCAGGCTCGTTGCCGGCAACCCGAGTGGCAGTGGCCGACTTCGAACCGACGTTCCTCACCTGTGCCCGGGCAACAATTGCCGCCATGCTGGGCGCGCTTTTTCTGATCGTGCTACGCCAGCCTCGACCCAAACGGCGGGATTTGTCGCCCTTGGCCGTAACAGCGCTCGGCGTTGTTATCGGTTTCCCGCTACTGACAGCATTTGCCCTTCAGCACATAAGCTCTGCTCACTCCATCGTTTTTGTCGGGCTCCTGCCATTGTGTACCGCAGGATTTGCGGTTCTGCGGGGCGGTGAACGACCTCGGCCATTGTTCTGGCTGTTCTCGTCGACAGGTGCCGGATTGGTCGCTGGCTATGCGTTGATGAACGGAGGCGAGGCGTCGGCGGTGGGCGATCTGCTGATGATGGCTGCGGTTGTGGTCTGTGGGTTGGGCTATGCCGAAGGAGCGCGCCTCTCGCGGACATTGGGTGGTTGGCAGGTGATCAGCTGGGCGTTGCTGGTAGCGTTGCCGTTCATGCTGCTGCTGACGGTGGTCAATCTTCCAGCCCCTGATGACTTTGCCAGGGTAAGTGCCCCTGCGTGGTTCAGCTTTGGCTACGTTTCACTGTTCAGCATGCTGATCGGGTTTGTGTTCTGGTACCGAGGGCTCGTCCAGGGGGGGATTGCGGCAGTGGGCCAATTGCAACTCTTTCAGCCGTTCATGGGGCTTGGGCTGGCAGCGTTGCTTCTGCACGAGCATGTCAGCTGGACGATGCTTCTCGTGACGCTGGGTGCTGTCATCTGTGTTTACGGGGCCAGGAAATATGCCCAATAGATGAACAGCCAGGCAGAGCGCAATGTCGAGCTGATGGGGTTAACGGGGCCGGTTGTCTCGCCACTGCAAAACGGTTGCCGACTTTCGGCGAGACGTACTCCGCACCTCCAACTAGAAAATGGCATCAGCCGGTAATGACTGCGTCTTGGTGGCCGACAAGGCCCGGTTGTCGAACGCGCTGCCCCCCGGCAACCTTGCCCAGTCCAACGGACCGATGGCGATTTCTTCTGCACTCAGCAGGCAATGGTCGAGTTCGCGTTGCAGTGTCTGGGTATCCAGGTCCTGGCCAATGAACACCAGCTCCTGACGGCAATCGCCGACGATGCTGTCCCACTTGGCCATGATGCCCTGCAAGCGATACTTGTCCTGTGGCCACTGTGACGGGTCGATGAAGTTCCACCAATGGCCAACATAGTCCCACTGAAACTGCTGGCCGCTGTGCACCAGCAAGCCGATTTCGCGGTGGCGGCTGGCAAGCCAGAAATAACCTTTGCTGCGCAGAAGACGGCCGTTGCGCCAGGGCCGGGCGAGAAAATCAAGCAAGCGTTGCGGATGGAACGGGGCGCGCGCTCGGTAGACCCATGACGTTACGCCATAGGTCTGCGACTCGCCGGCCGGGGTGTCGTGCGCGCCCATCTGTTTCATCCAGCCGGGCGCTGCGGCAAGGCTGGGCAAATCGAACAGCTGGGTGCCAAGGATGCTCGACAGGGCGACGTTGCCGGTCACCATCGGCAGGATCTGTGCGCCTGGATTGAGCCCGGCGAGAACTGCCTGCAGGGCCTGGTACTGCGCCTCGTCGACCAGGTCGCGTTTGTTGACCAGAATCACGTTGGCATACTCGACCTGCTCGATCAGCAGATCGGCCAGCGGGCGCCTGCTGTCATCCGTGGCGACGTTGGCCCGCGCGACGGTTTCGGGTGAGTCGAGCATGGCCATGAACTGGCTGGCATCGACCACCGTCACCAGCGTATCCAGCCGCGCCAGTTCGCTGAGGCTGAAGCCGTTGGCGTCGAGAAAGGCAAAGGTCTCGGCGACTGGCATCGGCTCGGAAATCCCGGTGGACTCGATCAACAGGTAATCGAAACGCTGCTGGCGCGCCAGCGCGCTGATCTGCTCAAGCAGGTCGGCGCGCAGGGTGCAGCAGATGCAGCCGTTGCTCATCTCTATCAATTCATCCTGGCCACGATACAGCGCAACGTCGCGCTGGACCTGGGCGGCATCGATGTTGACCTCGCTCATGTCATTGACGATAACCGCCACCTTCAGGCCCTGGCGGTTGCGCAGGATGTGGTTGAGCAGGGTGGTCTTGCCTGCGCCGAGGAAGCCTGAAAGGACCGTCACCGGCAGCCGGCCTGCCTGGGCGCCGGCACTCATGCGCGCACCACTCGCGGGCTTTCGACCCTGTCCAGATAGCTTTCAAACAGGTCTACCACCACCAGGCCGTCGTCTGCGGCATCGCCCCACAGGTCCCGCACGCGGAACTCGACATGGTAGGTCGGTTGATGCGCAGCGTTCTGGTCGCCATGGCCAATCGCGTCCGGAAACGGCCACTGTTCAGTGGTCCGGTGCAGCACTACGCCTTGCTTGCCGCGCACATATGCAGGCATGCGCACATGCCCGGCCACGTATTCATCGCGTACGATGACCCGGTCGCCCACTTCAAAAGGCGCTCGCCCGGTAATTGCAGCACGCCCTTGCGCATGGGCGGGGTTGGCCAGCTTGAAGTGCGAGCCGAGTGCTTCATCCAGTTCGGCCTGGGTGATGACGCCTGTTTCGACCAGCAGCGTGGCAGTGGCGATCACATAACGTTCGTAGTATTCGGTGCCGACGTGCTGGCGCACGTCAATGCGTTCGACGGCATGACGTATTTCATCGACGCTGAACTTGTTCAGGTGGTCGACGCCGATGAACATCAGGCTGTAGGCCAGGTGTTCCCAGTCCTGCTTGAACACCTGCTTGTAGCTCAGGCTGTTGATGCGGTGGGGCACTTTGCCAAAGCCCTGGAAACCGCCGAGATCGTGAAAGCCATCCATATTGAACACTCCGGAAGTTGAATGGGGTTGGGTGGTTTTGCTCAGCCAACGCGGGGCAGGGCGACGCCGATCAGCACATCCTTGGTGACCAGTTGCCGCAACTGCTCTTCGTTCATATGCTCTGAGCCCGCTGGCCGTTGCGGCAGCACCAGGTAGCGGCTTTCAGCGCTGGTATCCCAGACCTTGACCACCATGTCACCGGGCAACTCGGTGCCCAGCTCGCGCAATACCGTGCGCCCCTCCCGGACCAACCGCGCACGGAACTCGAAGCCCTTGTACCACTCAGGCGGCAGGCCCAGCACCGGCCAGTTCGTGCAGGAGCACAGGCTGCAGACGATCACGTTTTTCAACTGCGGGGTGTCTTCCAGGGCGACGATGTATTCACCCTGTGGGCCGGTGAAGCCGAACTGGGCGCAGGCGGCCGTACCGTCCTTGAGCAGCAGCTCGCGAAACTGCGGATCGACCCAGGCCTTGGCGACGATGCGCGCGCCGTTTTCCGGGCTCCAGCCGTGTTCCATCAGCTGGGTGAGCTGTTCGATGTAGCCCTCGGGGATGAGGTCTTTGCGCTTGAGCACTGCAAACAGTGCGCGTGCGCGCTCACCAGGGGTTGAAGTTGCCGTCATGGGATTACTCCTCTCGTCCAACACGGTTGTTGAAATCTGTTGTTGTGCCAGTTGTTTTTTTCAGGGGCGCAGCGCCTGCTGCCTGGGTCACAGCGTGCGCCAGTCCACCGCGGCCTCGAACGCTGCCGCGGCCTGATAGATCGTGCCTTCGGCATAGTGCTTGCCGACCAGCATCAGCCCCACCGGCAGGCCGTCGACCAGGCCGCAAGGGATGGACATGGCCGGGTGACCGGTGATGTCTTGTGCGGCGGTATTGCCGAGCATCTCCAGCGCGCGCGAGACACTCTCGGTGATCGAGCAACCTGGTGCCGGCAGCGGCTGGGCGATGATGGGCACGGTTGGCATTACCAGCAGGTCGTAGCGCTCCAGCGCCTTGTCGTAGCCGGCGCGCGCGAAACGGGCGATGTTCTGCGCCTTTGCGTAGTAACGGCCGTGGTAGTGTTCCAGGCCAAACTGGCCAACCAGCATGCACAGCTTGAGCGAGGGCGACAGGGCGTCGGCCTGGGTTCGCCAGCCGGCCTGCTTGTCGAGCAAGGCGACGTCATACAGGCCCTTCCAGTTAAAGCCCGCGCCGTTGCCGTGCATCATCTGCATGGTCAGGCCTTCGCAGCCGATCGGGCTCCATAGCGAGCCGGCCAGCGTATGCTCGGGAACCGATACTTCCTCGACCACTGCGCCCAACGTCTCGAAGCGAGCGATGGCGCTGCGCACCTTGTCGCCAACGCGCTGATCAAGGTTAGCGAGCTGGAAACCTTGCTGGAGGATGCCGATACGCAGCCCGCGTACACCGCGCTCGAGGTAGTTGCCATAGGTATCGACTTCGGGCATGCCCTGGCGTGGGTCAAGGCCGTCGGCACCGGCCATGACTTCGAGCATGAGCGCGTTGTCGCGCACGTTGCTGGTCATCGGGCCGACATGGTCGAAGGTGGCCTCGATCGCCATCACCCCGGTATACGGCACCAGCCCGAAAGTCGGCTTCATGCCATAGATGCCGCACCACGCTGCGGGAATACGCGCTGAACCGCCCTGATCGCCGCCCACCGCCAGGTCAACTTCGCCCGCAGCAACCAGCGCGGCGCTGCCCGACGAAGAGCCGCCGGTGCTGAAACCAGGGCGCAATGGGTTGTGCACGGGTGCCGGGTCCGAGGTGTGGCTGGCGCCGGACAGGCAGTAGTGCTCGCAAGTGGCCTTGCCGAGGATGGTCACCCCGGCGTCGAGCAAACGCGTAACCACAGTGGCATCGAATGACGGTACAAAACCGGCCAGTGGCGCGGCACCGTTCATCATCGGCACGCCCGCCAGCGAGATGTTGTCCTTGAGTGCGACTGTTTTGCCGAGCAGTTTGCCGGTGCTGGCGCCCATCACCTCGGTACGGTAGTACCAGGCGTTCAACGGGTTCTCCCGGCTGGAGGGGCGGTAACCCGCAGTGCGCTCGTAGCGCACCAAGGGGATGAAGTCCGGCAGTTCGTCGACCAGGTCATAGGCGTCGAGGCTTGCCTGCATGAGCGCCAGGTATTCGCTGGCTTGTTCGGGGGTCAGCTGCATGTGCAGGCGGCTGGCGAGGGCCTGCAACTGTTCGAGCGTCGGGCGGATGATGGCCATGGGGTGTCCTGTTTCCGGTGGCAGGCCGCAGGGGCCGATAAATGACTATTCGAGAGGCTCGCCGCGGCTGGGCCTGGTAACAAGCTAGCGCCAGCGCGCGAGCGGTACTTGGTTGAGCAGGACAGTCGCTTTGTTGAGCAGGACTGCGTTGCGCCAAGTGAAGTGCGTCCTGAATGTGGCCGGGTGGGCTTACGGCTCCAACTTGGGCACAGCTGCCTGCTCAGCCGAATCGGTGCGTCCGGGCCACACTACGCCGACGCTTTTCATGCCTTTGGCCGGGTCCATCGTGGGGTTGGCCAACACCACATCGCGGTAGGAAGGGCTGCCGATTACGGCGGGTTTGAACTTGACCAGGAAGTCGTTGACCTCCTTGCGCAGCTCCGGTGGCAGGTTGTAGTCGTTGTAGCACTCCTCCAGGCAATCCAGCGTGGCTTGCCAATGAACCTCGGTAAGCCCCATGCCGCGGTGTGCGGTAACCATGTCCCGGCCGCGGTACTTGGCGCTACCACCCCAGTGTTGCGAGAGGAAGTCGACGAAGTTGATGTGTTCCTTCTGGAAGGTCGACTCGGACATGTGTGCCCAGATATGACCGATCGCCGGGTGGGCCATGGTCTTGCGCAGTACCGCGCCGGCGAACTGGTAGATAGCGTCATAGCCGCCGAGGCGGGTATACAACGAAGGTTGCTGTTCAGGGGTTGCCTGTTGATCAGTCATGTACTGGTGCTCCGTATCTGCTGGGGGGCTTGCTGGTGCCAACGGGCCTTGGGTTAAAAGACCCGGACGTACCTGAGGTTCAGGCGGAAGTTTTCCTTGGGGCCGTTTTCTACCGCGAGGTCACGCCCCAGTTGCACCTGCAGCTGGTCCTTGGCGGTGAAGAACTTGTTCGCGGTGAGGCGCAAGTTGGTGGTTTCGGCGCGGTCGTCCTGCGCCGTTCCATCAATCTGGTTTTCCCCGCCCCAGGTGTGACCGAGGCCAATTGCCAGTGAAGTGCCTGGGTCTACGATGTAGCGCCCCATCAGTTGCGCCCCGTAGGAAACCTCCTGTTCACGGCGCGCAGAGCTGGAGCCGAAGTCGTCGTTGTCGCTGTACCAGATGGCATCACCGACCAGGTCCACAGCCCATTTTTCGCCCAAATGTTTGACGTAGGCGGCCTGCAGATCGACCTTCCAGCGGTTCTCGCCAAGGTTGAGCGCGTCGTCGCGGTCGTAATTGCCAGTGGGGGCGGTGAGGTAGACGGTGGCGCCAAGGATGTCGTTGGCCTCGTTCAAGCGGTACTTGAGCGGCGCCGTCAGGGTGAGGTCGCCGACGCCGCTGGTGTTGCCCAGGCCCGAGGCATCGCTGCCGCTCGATACGCGGCCGAACGGCAGCAGAAATTGCGGCTCCAGGGTCAGTCGATCAGTCAATTGATAGACGTGCAGCAGCCGCAGGATGCCGACGTTGGAGGTCAGGTTGAAATCGGAGCTGACTTTGTGGCCGTTGGCATAAGCGCTGTCGGTGGTGGAATGCTGGTAATAGACCACACCGATCGTTGCACCCACCGGCAGCGCTTCATAATCACCCGGATCAACTTCGAACGCTTGCGCACACACGCTTGGCACGGCTGCCGCGAGCATCAGGTAACGGAGCTGTTTCATGGACAGAGGTCCTTTATTCTGGGCAAAAAGAGCCCCACTGCCGCAGGGACGGCAGGTGCGGGGCTAAACGTGGAGTTGGGGCTAGTTGGAACTGACTTTTGCGTCGCGCAACATGCCGGTGTGTGGGTGGCAGTTGATGTATTCGAACACCTGGCTGCTTGCATCCGACACGGAGACTTCGTGATAGAGCCGCAACTTCTCGAGCCCTGCCGCTACCCGAAAGAAGGTGACGAAAATACGCAGATGGGTGGGGTGCGATTCCGCCCAGCGTTCGAGTTTCTCCAGTGAACGCCAGTGGCCGATGTTGTAACTCATGTCGAGCAAATTGCCGTTCGCGTCGATATTGCGTACAAAGCGATTGCTGTAACAGCCCAGCGGCTGGCCGTTATCGCGTAGAAAATCCATACCATCCTGCAAGGTCGGCAAGATTTCATCCAGATACAGCGAGCGCTCAGCCGATTCTGCCGCTGCCCAGTCCTGGCCCGAGCGAATCAAGGCGATATTGTCATGGCCGAGCACCACCACGCGACCGCCTTTGGCCGGGTCGCCAGCCACGACTCGCAGTTCGCCGTTCGGGTTCATCCAGTCCGTTTGCGATACCGGGAAACGGTCGCGCATCGAGCCCCAGTAACCGTGTTCCTCGATCTCGCCACTGGTGTTGTCCATGATTGCCCCGACCCCGGGCAAATCGCGCTGGAACGCATACAGCGTCTCGAACTGCTCGGCCCGCGGCGCGGTGATTTCGCGGTAGTAACCAAGGCCATCATTCAAGCGTTGCGGCGAACTCCACCAGCCATCCACCTCAGGCGAGCGTGACCAGCGGCAGTAAGCGCCGGTATCTTTCCAGTAGCCGACGATCATCAGGTTGTCGTAGCCACTGCTGTCGGTGTGGTGCGTCAGGTCGTGAGTCAGCGGGCCGTCGCTCAAGCCAAAGCTGTTGAGAATTTCGCGCATCGCCTGCAAGGCCCGCTCACGCTGACCATCACCCTGGTACTGCACCCCCAGATAGGCCATCACCACTTGCGTCAGTTGCTCATCAGCGCGGCCGACCCACATCGGGAAGGGCGGCTGGTAATCATCAGGCACCCGGCGCGATAACGTGCGCGGGCACATGAGGTGTTTATCGATTGCAGATTCCATCACAGGCTCCTTGTTATTTTATGTTCAGAACACGCTCAGCATTGCGTGGTGCGTTCGCCAGCCGGGCGCGCAGCGCACACGCCGCCCACTCGAGCACCCACGATAAAAACTCTTCGGGCGCCAGGTCGCGCCTATGCAGCCACCTGAACTCGTCGGCGATTCGCTGTTGTTGTAATTGCATGGGCTACCTCATCAGCGCAGTTGCTGGAAACAACGTGAGGTCAAAATTAGGGAGGACTGGGCAACGTCGCTTTGTTCGCAAGGACAATCGTTTGGTTGGAAACGACAGCGCCGTAACACCCGCTTGAGCACGAACCGCGATGGTGCAGCGTCCAGGGAAAAGCAGCATTTTTGCCCCGAAATGGGGAGCGATATGGGAGGTTTTGGAAAGCGCCTGTTGGCGCTATAAGGACGAAGGCTGAGATGGCCGCAGCATGTACCAGCGAATACCGCTGGCGTGAATATTGCCTACGCGAACTTCTGTAACAGTGCCCCTTTTTCAAGTTGCCACATGAAGGTGAGCGCCATCATGGCTGAGACCAACCACTATTCGACCCTTGCCGTTTCGCCATCCCGTCGCTTTGATTACTGGCGGGAGGTGGTCTGCCGCCATTGTTTGTCGGCAGACAGCAAACCCTCGTCGCAGAGCAACTTCGAGGGAGCGCTGCAGGTCAACGGCATCGGCCCGTTGGATGTCACGACGCTGTCGTCGCCGCTGCACCACTGGGTGCGCTCCGAGCAACACCTGCGCAGCGACCCCGCCGAAGACATATGGTTGGGAGTCACCCTCGACGGCTACGGCGAAATTGAACAACACAACCGCAAGGCCAGGCTCACGGCCGGCAATGTGTTTCTTTACGACGCAACCCAACCGTTTCGATTCAGCCTGGGTGGTACCGAAAACCACCTTATCCGCATCCCCCGGCCGCTGCTCGCACAGCGCGTCCCGCACATTGCTGACATCACCGCGCTGGTGCTGGAAGAGGGGCGCCCCGGAGTGATCCCGCTGCGGCAGATGATTGGCCAAGCGGCCAGTTCTGCGCCGTTGCTGCGGGACGAAGGCGTCTCCCGACGGTACTCCAACACCATCGTCGACCTGCTGGTGCTCAGCCTTGAGTTGCAGGACCTGAAGACTACCCATCGAGAACTGGATCTTTATGGGCGAATCATGAATTACATTCAACGCCATTTGACTGAGCCGGAGCTGTCGATCGAGTCGATTGCCCTGGCACATCACGTGTCGACACGGACGGTGACACGGGCGTTTGCCCGGCATCAGAAGTCACCGGTTGCCGAGATCTGGAGGGAACGGCTGAATGCTAGCCGCGCGGCAATTGAGTGTGGGCAGGTAAAGAGTGTTTCGCAGGCGGCGTTGGAGTTTGGTTTTTCAGACTTTTCGCATTTTAGCCATGCGTTTCGCAAGGCGTTTGGAGTGGCGCCGCATTCGTTGTTACCGCGCAGTAGGGGGTGAGAATTGAAACCTGCGCTTGGCCACGCTCTGTGCCCCTCAAACAAAAAACCTGATCCCTATGTAAAGGATCAGGTTTAGCCTGACTTACAGGCCCAGTTCGGTCAGCCCTGGGTGATCATCCGGACGGCGACCCAGTGGCCAGTGGAACTTTCGCTCGCTTTCCTTGATGGGCATGTCGTTAATGCAGGCAAAGCGGCGATGCATCAAGCCGTCGGCTTCAAATTCCCAGTTTTCGTTGCCGTAGGAGCGGAACCAGTTGCCCGAATCGTCGTGCCACTCGTAGGCGTAACGGACGGCGATGCGGTTGTCGGTGAAGGCCCAGAGCTCTTTGATCAAGCGGTAGTCCAGTTCTTTCTTCCACTTGCGAGTGAGGAAGTTCCGAGCTTCTTCACGGTTGTTTGCAAACTCGGCACGGTTACGCCATTGGGTGTCCACCGTATAGGCCAGCGCAATCTTTTCCGGCTCACGGGTATTCCAACCATCTTCGGCAAGTCGGACCTTTTCGATGGCCGATTCGCGAGTGAAAGGAGGAAGTGGCGGACGAGCGTGTTCGTTGGACATGGTGGTGCCTCCAATCGTTTGGATGGTTCAGTTGAGTGGGTATTTCTTTAACTTAAAGCGCTTGCGCGCTGCACATCTTTGAGCAAGACCTTTGCGATTTCTCGTGCACTGTCGAGCGCGCTGTGATCACCCATGACGTGGGCCACGGTTATCGTGCCCTCTATAATCAAAAGAAGTTGCTTGGCCAAGCCAGTCGGATCGTTAACACCTAATTCGCTGGTCAGTTCTAGCGTGTAGTCCAGCAGCTTTTGTTTATGCAGTTTTGCGATCTGTCGAACAGGATCGTCTGCGTCACCCACCTCTCCGGCTGTGTTGATAAAAGCACATCCGCGAAAACCGTCTGACTCGAACCAGCTTTTGAGGGCATCAAAAATGCCAAGGATGCGTGCTTCTGGCGTTTGCGCTTTTTCGCATTCACTTCTGAACCACGTCATCCAACGTATATCGCGGGCATTGAGTGCCGCTGCTGCTACGTCGTCTTTATTCGCAAAATAGCGATAAATACTTTTACGGGCGACGCCCGAGGTCTTTACCAACAGGTCCATGCCCGTGGCGTGAATCCCGTTTTCGTAAATCAGCTTCTCGGCAGTCGCCAGGATTTTTTCGCGTGTGTCAGTCATTGGCTTATCCATGTAGCCAGAGTAGAACGATCGTTCTCCCTGGTCAAGCAGCGCTTGAAACTATTCGATTGCGTGCAGCGGGGTGCCGGCGTGCTTTCGATCAGGGCGGCTGGCTTCCCGCTGATCAGTCGCGCTCCAGTTCGGCGAAGCGGCTGGACAACCAGGCGTGCAGGTGCCTTACCGCAGGCGACAACTGCTTGCGGTGCGGGCACACCAGGCTCAAAGGCATGGTCGGCCCGGGGTAGTCCTGCAATAGCACGACAAGTCTTCCCGCCAGCACATCGTCGCTCACATCCAGCCACGACTTGTAGGTTATCCCTTCGCCGCCCACGGCCCAGCGCCGGGCAATATCGGCGTCGTCGCAGAGCAGGGCGCCACGCACCTGGACGGTCTGCGTACCCAGTTGCCACTTGTCGTAGACCCGGCCCTGTTGCATGTACAGCAGGCACTGGTGTTCGAGCAGATCTTCGGGGGCTTGCACGGTGCCTTCCCGCGCCAGGTACTCGGGCGAGGCCACCAGTACCTTGCGGTTCCAAGGTGCCAGTGGCAGGGCTACATAGTTGGCGTCGGCGTTCAGGCCATAGCGGATGGCGATATCCACCGGATCGCGGAACAGATCGGCGATCTGGTCGGAGAGGAAGAAGCGCAGGTTCAACTGGGGATGCTCTCGGCGAAACGCCGTGAGCCAGGGCAGCAGCACGTTGCGCCCCAGATCGGAGGGCGCGGCCACCTGCAACGTTCCGCTGAGCTGGGCGCTTTCCTGACGCAGGTTGTCGCGTCCGTGCCTGAGGGCTTCCAGGGCAATCAGGGCCGAGGGCAGGTACTGCTCGCCTTCGGCTGTGAGGCGCAAGCTGCGCGTGGTGCGGGCAAACAATCGCACATCCAGCTCACGCTCCAGGCGCTTGACTGCTTCGGCCGCCTGGCCGGGTAGCAGATCGGCCTCGCGGGCCGCCGCGGTAAAGCTGCCCAGCGCGGCGCTGCGAACGAAGATGCCCAGGTCGTCGAGACGGATCATTATCACTCCTGCAATGAAAGTGTTGACGGGCAGGGCCCGTTTTTCCCGGACGCCAGGCACGCCAGACTCAATGCCAAATCAAACCACATTCAGCAGCGAGTGCCCATGAAAGCGATCAGTTTCATCCACAAAGGTTTGCCTATCGAAGACCCTGCGTCTCTTCAAGACATCTTCATGCCCAAGCCCAGCCCTGGGCCCAGGGACCTTCTGGTCGAGGTCAACGCCGTGTCGGTCAACCCCGTCGACACCAAGGTGCGCGCCGGCACTTTCACGCGTGAGCCGAAAATACTCGGCTGGGACGCGGCCGGTATCGTCCGCGAAGTCGGGGCCCAGGTGACCCTGTTCAAGCCCGGAGACCAGGTGTACTACGCCGGCTCCATCGCCCGGCCCGGCAGCTACAGCGAATATCACCTGGTTGACGAACGTATCGTCGGGCATCAACCGCTTAGCCTGGGTGCAGCACAGGCAGCCGCGCTGCCGCTGACGGCCATCACCGCCTGGGAACTGCTGTTCGATCGCCTGGGCATCGTGGAGGGCGGCGGGGAGGGCGATGCCCTGCTGATCGTTGGCGCTGCCGGTGGCGTCGGTTCGATGCTGGTGCAGTTGGCCCGGCAACTGACCCGCCTGACGGTTATCGGCACGGCCTCCCGCGCCGAGACCAGCAACTGGGTACGCGAACTGGGCGCCCATCACGTCATCGATCACAGTGCGCCGCTGCAAGGGCAGCTGCAGGCCTTGGGGATCGAGTCAGTCAGCCATGTCGCCAGCCTTACCCATACTGATCAACACTTTGCGCAACTGGTTGAAGTGCTGCGACCACAAGGTCGCCTGGGCGTGATCGACGACCCGCAGACCCTGGACGTCATGCCGCTCAAGCGCAAGTCGCTGTCGCTGCACTGGGAGCTGATGTTCACCCGCTCGCTTTACGAAACCGACGACATGGTGCGCCAGCACGAGCTGCTCGAGCGCGTGGCCGGGCTGATCGATCAAGGCATCCTGCGGACCACCTTGGGCGAGCATTTCGGCGCCATCAATGCCGCCAACATGCGCCGTGCCCATGCGCTGGTCGAGAGTGGCAAGGCGCGCGGCAAGATCGTCCTGGAAGGCTTCTGAAACCTGTTTGACAGACAGCGGCGGACTGGTCGATCCGGTCTGCCAGGAGCATGCATGCTTGAACGAACCGTGTTTCTCTGCGCCGCGCAGATTCCCGGCGCTACGCCCGGTGAAACGCATGCACACATTGAAGCAGGCACTACCGTGCCTGCTCTTTGCAACTGACCAGGAGCTTGATGTGAACCGACAAGATTACCCCCTCGTTTCCCTCGCCATCCTCAAGGCCAAACCAGGCCAGGCACCAACGCTCAAAGCGGCCTTGCTGGCGTTGATCGAACCGACTCGGGCGGAGCCCGGTAACCGCGACTACATGCTGTTCGAACGTCGTGACGAGCCAGGGACGTTCTACATGCGCGAGGCGTTCGATAACCAGCAGGCCCTGGATGCGCACCTGACCACTGCTCATTTCCAGCGGTTTGCCGAGCAGGCTGAACAGCTGCTGGCAGAGCCCTTGCAACTGATCTTCCTTGACCCGGTGTCATCTGCCGTTGCGCCCTGTCCCTGAGGTCATTCATCCAGGCCCTGGCCACTGTGGCATTACTGCCAGCAGCATTGGCACGTAGGCTCACCCAAGCGTGGCGGGCAAACAGAGCCAGGCCATGCTGCGTTGAAAACAGCCTCGCCTGACCTGCGTCTCAAGACTTTTCGTACAGAGCCTAGAGCTGCATCACGGCGAGCGCTCTACGCAGGGGCTCGTCGGATATCTGGATAGGACCGTGAAATGGTATGTCCATGTCCAATACGAGGTACACGGAAGCCGCAATAAGCAATGAAGAGAGGATGAACATGCCTTTTACCATCGAGTTACGAGGCGCACGGTATCCAAAACTGGCGAAAATGAGCGTCAACCAAGCAGCAAGCATCCCAATAAGCGGGCCAGGAATTGCCCCCTCTGACTGCTCGACGATTCTCCAGCGTTGCTCAATGAGCGAGTGATATTGCTGACGAATATCCTGAAGCATCGTTTCATGGTAGCGGTCCACAGGCCTTATAACGGCCAGCGCTTTGCCTATGTCATCCAAGTATTTAGCCGCCTCGCTGTTACGGTGTTGCAGCGCCTCGTCCCCCCGATAGGGCGTCTCGATAGCGTGCTCTAGATAGGTGATCAGACGATTGCGCGTGTCTTGGGCCGCATCGCCATAGCCCCGCAGTGTCCGATCAAAAATGATCATGCTGGTTGCGTACCCATGGAAGTTTGCGTCGATGGACTCGAAGGTATTTTTGGCGGAATTGATCATCAAGCCAAAGACCAGCGATGTCATGACCACAAAAATGTTAGCTACCAGGCGAATTACCGTGTTCGTGTCCTCATCCCTGTGGTGGGATGCCAGCTTTGGGTACCACTGCATCATGAGCAGCGAGGCGGCGACCAAGCAGCCAAAAATGGCCAGTGCGATCCAGAGGGCGTTCATGCATCAAGGCTCCGATCAATCTGAGTCAAGTCTTAGAAGATAGACCGTGTTCAAACAGACTTATCAGGGTGCCTGTAATTGCAATCAGCGCCAGCATGAATAACCCGTTGTATGACTGTTCCATGATCTCGTCCTGCGGGGTGATGGGTAGACGTCGACGAAAGTTCCTGGGCGGCGGGTCATGTCATACGCCGTAACGCCACGACCATGGCCCCCCCGAGTACCGCCATGGCCAGCAGCAGCGCGGGGAACGTCAACCACCAGGGCAGGCCGGCGGTCATCATGCTGAACTCCGACATGCCGCCGATGCTGGCGAGCAGGTTCAAGGGCAGGAACACCACATTGATCATGGTCAGGTTGCGCAGCGCGTGGTTCATGCCGTTGTTGGCCAGGTTGCCGCGGGCCTCGATCAGGTTGGTAAAGACCTGGGCATGGATCTTCGCCTGTTGGTAGCTTTGCTCGTTTTCGATGATCAGGTCATTCAGCATTTCCAGTTGTTCGGGCCCGAAGCCGTGTTTCTGGCCATGGCTGCGCAGCAGGGCTAGCACGGCGCCATTGCTTTGAATGGCGTTGACGTAATACACCAGGCTTTCGCTCAGGCTGTACATCTGCACCAGGTGCTGGTTGTCCATGGACCGATCGAACTGCAGCTGGATTTCGCGGGCCACCTGCTTTACCACCCGCAGGTGGCCCAGGTAGTGATGCACGCTCTCAGCCAGCATCGCCATCAGCACATCCAGCGGGGTGCTCATGCCGGCCTGCCGGTCTACCCCGGCGAGTAGCGAGTTGGCGGCGCAGATCACCACCAGGCGCTTTTCGCTGAGTACAACGCCGAATGACGAGACATTGAATACCCGGCCATCAAAGCTTTCCGGGCGCTTCCAGATCAGGAACAGGTGATCGGGCTTGATCTCGATACGCGCCACTTCATCCGGGTCCAGGGAGGACTCCAGCGACTGGGCACTGACCCCCAGGCACTCGCACAACCGGGATTGCTCCGCTGCGTCCGGCGCGACACACAACCAGACGCTGGCTCGTTCCTCGGGGGCTTCAAGAAGCGCACCGTCTACGGCGAGGTAGTATTCGATCATCGTTTACCAGGCCTGGCCGAGGTGTTTACGTTCAAGCCGCTGCACGAAAGCCTGCAGCACTCGCTGGTAAAGCGCGTTACCCAGCACGGCGTCTTCGGTGCCGGCATCGAGGTTGGGGTTGTCGTTGACTTCGATCACCAGTACGCGGTCGCCGGTCTGCTTCAGGTCCACACCGTACAGCCCTTGCCCGATCAGCCTGGCAGTGTCGACGGCCAGCTTTACGACTTCGGGCGGTGCCTGTTCCACCGGGACCGCGCGGCACAGGCCGTTGACTTCGCCGGCCTGGGCCTTGTGGTTGTAGATCTGCCAGTGGCCCTTGGACATGAAGTACTGGCAGGCGTACAGCGCCTCACCGTTGAGTACGCCGATACGCCAGTCGTATTCGGTGTAGCAGTACTCCTGGGCCAGCAACAGTACCGAGTGTTCGAACAACTCCTGTGCCGCCGAGGCCAGTGCCTGGGCGTCGGCGACCTTGATCACGCCTTTCGAAAAGCAGCCGTCGGGAATCTTCAACACCAGCGGAAAACCGAGGCGCCGGCCCACAAGTTCGAGTTCCTGCGGGCGGTCCTTGTACAGGATCTCCGTGGCCGGTGCGCCGAGGTTGTGGCGTTTGAGCAGATCGGCGAGATACACCTTGTTGGTGCAGCGCAGGATGGAGGAGGGGTCGTCGATCACCACCAGGCCTTCGCTTTCGGCCTTTTTGGCAAAACGGTAGGTATGGTCGTCCACCCGCGTGGTCTCCCGAATGAACAAGGCGTCAAATTCGGCCAGGCGTGCATAGTCCTTCTTTTCGATCAGCTCTACATCGATGCCCAGCTGTTTGCCGTTTTCGATGAACTGCTCCAGCGCCTCAGGATTGGAAGGTGGCAGCGCCTCGGCCGGGTCATGCAGAATCGCCAGGTCGAACCGGGCCAGGCGTTTGGAGGCGGGCTGGCGCCACGTCCGGCGGTTGAAGGCATCCAGCGCGTCGGCAAACAAGTGCTGCTGCTCATCCCGCAGTTTGTGCAGCGCGCCGGCCTTGATCCCGTCGATCTGCCAGGTGTCACGCCTGCGAAACTCCACCAGCAAGACAGGGCAGGGGAACGACTCGAACAGCTGTCGGCCGATATCCTGAAGGGGTTCAATGGCGGTCCGCCCGAAATACAAGGTGAGGGTGAAGGCTTCGGTGCTGCCATAAGGGTGATCGGCCAGGGCTCGCTCCAGCGTGCGTTCCAGGTCATCCAGCCCCACGCCATAGAGCGCCTTGCGGGTAAGCTCGCTGATGGTTCGCACCGACGGGAACACCTTGTGGCCCCGTGCCTCGGCGAGCAGCGAGCAGTAGTAGCCTTGCCCCAGATACTTGTAGCTGCGGCACAGGTTGATTACCTGCGTACGCCTCGCAACGTCGTCGCTGTGTTCAAAGTAATCCTGGGCCAGCATCAGGCTCTCGCTGGGAAAGTAGCTGGCCCAGTCTTCCTTGCGCTCCACCACGATCAACAAGCGGTTACCAGCGCTCCGCTTACTGGGTGGCTCCTCGGAGAGGGTTATTGTGGAAACTTCGGTTTTGGCCAATACTTCGGCCACGTTGGCTTGCACCGCTGACATGAGTATTCGATCCCTGTTGAAGAAGACGCCCCTTCAATAAATCACGGGTTTCCCGACCTGTCCCGGTTCGTTACTCAAACATTACGGTGTTGCCATGGCTTTTGATTTTCGCTTTGCATCGGTGGCCGATATCGATGCGCTGGTTGCCCTGGAGCAGGACTGTTTCACCCTCGACCGCCTGAGCCCGCGTAATTTCAACTGGATGGTGCGACGCGCCAATGCCTGCCTTATTGTCGCTGAACAACAGGGCCATCTGGCAGGCTATGCGCTGCTGCTGTTCCATCGCGGTACATCACTTGCCCGTTTGTATTCAATTGCCGTAAGCCCGGCCTGGCGCGGCCATGGGTTGGGCCAGCAGTTGCTGGACCAGGCCCAGGCCAGTGCGCTGGAGCGTAATTGCGCCTGGCTGCGCCTGGAAGTACGCGCGGACAATCCTGCGGCCATCAGCTTGTACGAAAGCAATGGCTATCAACGCTTCGCTGTGGTTGAGAACTACTACGAAGACCACAGCCAGGCGCTGCGTTTCGAGAAGCGTATCCTGCGCAGTGCTCCGCCCCCTGCACGGCAAGTGCCGTACTACGCGCAAACGACCGAGTTCACCTGCGGAGCGGCCTGCCTGCTGATGGCCATGGCTGCGGTCGAACGGGAGCGGGCCATGCACCGCAGTGAGGAAATTCAACTGTGGCGAGAAGCGACCACCATCTTCATGACGGCAGGGCACGGCGGTTGCAGCCCGCAGGGGCTTGCACTGGCGGCCTGGCGCCGCGGGTTCGAGGTGTGCATGGTGGTCAGCCAGCCTGGATCGCTGTTCCTCGATGGGGTGCGCAGCGCGCAGAAAAAAGACGTAATGCAATTGGTCGAGGACGGCTTTGCCGGGGCGTTGGCCGAAACCGACGTGCATCAGGTGCTGGCGCCCGGCCTTGATGTGCGTTCAGCGTTGCAAGCCGGGTTCAGGCCGGTGGTGCTGATTAGCAGCTACCGTTTCACCCGTCTGAAGGCCCCGCACTGGATTCTGGTCACGGGTTGCGATGACGAATTCGTGTACCTGCATGATCCTGATGTGGATCACAGCCGCCAGAAACGCATCCTGGATTGCCAGCATCTGCCCGTAAGCCATGCCGAATTTCAGCGCATGAGCAGTTTCGGCAGGCAGCGGGTAAGGGCCGCTGTGCTGTTGCGCGGGCGATAGAACGGCTGCACAGGTGAGTACGTATGGCATGGGCATTGAGTGAACGCAAGCAGTGCTCCGGATGGGGTCACATGCCGGAGCACTCTACACTTCAAGCGTGAAGCAATGCCTCGAGCTGGCCCTTGCTGTCGAGACGTGCCAAGTCATCGAAGCCGCCGACATGCACCTTGCCAACAAATATCTGTGGGACGGTTCGGCGTTGGGATCGCTGCATCATTTCCGCCAGGTGCAGGGGTGACGCTTCAACGTTGATTTCGTCAGGGGTGATGCCCTTGTTCGACAGCAGTCGCTTGGCGCTCAGGCAGTATGGGCAGTGCGGGGTGGTATAGATAGTCACAGGGCTCATGGCGGTTACCCTCCTAGTTTGCCGATGGCGGAAAGTCGATATCGGTAGCGGCGATGTTGTTCAGGTAGTTGGTCAGGGTTAACAGCGTGACCTGTGCCACCACCTCCACGATCTTGCTATCAGTAAGCCCTGCCTCACGCGCGGCAGCGATCTGCTCGTCACTCAACTGGCCGCGCCTTGCCGTGATCTGCTGCGCCAGTGCGGCAACCGCGCTGAGTGTGCCGGCTCGGGCTTGGCTTACGGCCTCATCGCTCAAACCCGCCTTGCCGCCGAAGAAGGTGTGTGCGGCCAGGCAGTAGTCGCACCCGTTGATTTCCGAGGTGGCGAGGGCAACGACTTCACGCTCGGCGGCGCTCAGTGAGCTTTTACCCAACGCTTGGGCGAGGCCCAGGTAACCATTGAGCGCGACCGGAGCGTGCGCCAGGGTCCTGAATGCGTTGGGAATGAAGCCGAGACCTTTTTGAATGCCTTCGAGAGCTGCGCGCGAGCCAGTAGGCGCCTGGTCTAGCGAGAGAGCGGTAATACGAGTCATGGTCGTTCTCCAATAGGTTGAGTAACCGGCTTGTCTATCAAGCTTGGGGTCCATACTAGAGAGGCAGACTTTTCTTTCGGCTTCAGATCGTCGAAGTTATGCAACAGATCGTCTAAACCTGAGAGCGCTATGGACCGACTGTCGACACTGCTTAAGCACTTCAACCTGCACGCTAGTGCGTTTCACCAGGGTGGGTTCTGTGGAACGACCCAACTTGGGCAACACAGTGTCGGGCACGCCCATCTGTTGCGCTCGGGGCGTCTGTCCTTCAAGGACAAGCGTGGGCAGCGTATCGAGTTGACCGAACCCACCCTGATTCTGGCGGTGCGCCCGCAGGAGCATCACTTGCTTGCCACCGACGCCGATGAAGCGGAGTTAGTGTGCGCCACCCTGCAATTCGATGGCGGCGCCAACAATCCGCTGACCCTGGCTTTGCCGGACTTCATCATCAAGCCCCTCGGCGAATTGCAAGGCCTTGATGGCACCCTTGACTGGCTGTTCGAAGAAGCCTTTGGAGATGAGTGTGGTCGTGATGTCATTCTCAATCGCTTGTTCGAGCTGATGATCATTCAGCTGCTTCGCCACCTCATCGCCAGCCGCAGCATCGCCTCGGGAATGATGGCGGGTCTGGCCAATGCTCAGCTGTCTCGCGCGCTTGTGGGGATCCACGATGAGCCGCAGCGCAATTGGTCGGTGGCGGAACTGGCGAATCTTTCGGGCATGTCGCGGGCAAGCTTCGCTTCGCACTTTCGCGAGATCGTGGGTATTACGCCTGCGGACTACCTGGCGAACTGGCGCATCAGTTTGACGCAAAAACGTCTTCGCGAAGGGCGCCCCATTGCCCTGATCGCCGATGAGGTCGGCTACGAAAGTCCTTCTGCGCTAGCCCGAACCTTTCGCCGCAAGGTGGGCGCGAGCCCGAAACAATGGCTGCAGCAGGGGACGGTGTGACGCCTGGTCGACCGACGTGTACGCCAGGCAATGAGCGAGGTCCTGCGCCCCATCGGGGTGGTTTATACGTTCTCCCGAAGAAAATCGATGAACGCCATCGTCCTTGCCGAGCGGCGCCGCTCACGGCTGAACACGGCGCTGACCGGCAGCGCGGTCGTCTGGTATTCGTCGAGCAGGCTACACACGCTACCCTGCTCGAAGTCTGCAGCAAACAGCCATTGGGGAGACAGGGAGATGCCCAGGCCACCGAGGACCATTTCACGAATGGCCTCGCTGTTGTTGCTGGTGACGTTGCCTTTGATTGCAACCTCAAGTGCTTCGCCACGATGGGTGAAGTGCCAGCGGTCGTAATGCTCAAGCAAGGTGAAGGCGATGCAGTTGTGGCCTGCCAGTTCGGCGGGCTCGCGTGGCTGGCCATGGCGATCGAGATAGGCCGGTGCAGCATAGACTCGCCGTGTGCTGGTGCCCAGGGGCACGGCCACCAGCCCCTCGCTCTTCACCACACCAATGCGGATGGCCAGGTCGATGTTTTCCATGAGCAGGTCTTCGTTGTAATCGTTCAGGCGCAGGTCAATCTGCACATCGGGGTGGCGCTGTAGAAAAGCCCCGATCAGGGGCGCTATGCACAGCCTCCCATAGCTGACCGGTGCGGCTATTCGCAGGGGGCCGGCGATCTGCTCCTGGCCGCTGGCGAAGCTGCGCGTGGCATGCTCTAGCTGGCTGAGAATCTCCTGGCAGTGGCTGTAGAAGCGTTGCCCTTGATCGGTGAGGGCGAGGTGCCGGGTGCTGCGGGCGAACACGGCTCCGCCCAGGTACTGCTCCAACGCACGGACCTGCTTGCTGACTGCCGGCTGCCCCATGTTCAGCTCCCGAGCCACTGCGGAAAACGAGCCACGCTCCACGACGCGCACGAAGATGCGCATGCTGTCGAACAGATCCATCGCTATTGGGCCTCTTTGGGGAATAAGTAATATCCAAATTTAGTTTCTTATCGGAATGAGGAAGGCGGTGCAACCTGTAAGCGTCCATTCATTCAGAGGTTGCCGTCATGAATCAGACCATGCTTGCCGCTATCGCCGAATCCGCCCAGACCCCGCTGGTCGTGCGCCACATCGCCCGCCCTGTGCCCGGTAAGGGGCAGGTTTTGGTGCGGATTCACGCCGCCGGGGTCAACCCGCTCGACACCAAGATTTCAATCGGTGCGGGTGCTCACGCCCGCCAGGAGTTACCGGCCGTGCTCGGCCTGGATCTCGCCGGTACGGTCGTCGAACTGGGCGAGGCAGTTGATGGCTTCACGCCTGGCCAGGAGGTCTTCGGCATGGCCGGCGGAATCGGCGGCGCCCAAGGCACCCTGGCCGAATACATCGCCGTGGATGCCAGGCTGATTGCATCAAAGCCGCATGCACTCGGCATGCGTGAGGCTGCCGCGCTGCCGTTGGTATTCATCACCGCCTGGGAAGGTTTGGTAGATCACGCAAATGTTCGTAGTGGTCAGCGTGTGCTGATTCATGGCGGCGCAGGTGGCGTCGGCCAAGTTGCGGTGCAATTGGCCAAGGCTCGCGGTGCCGAAGTCTACGCCACCGGTTCCGCGGGCAGTCTAGACTTCATTCGCTCGCTGGGGGCCACGGCAATTGACTATCAGGCGCAGGGTGTAGAGGCCTATGTCGAACAATATACGGCCGGGGAAGGTTTCGACATCGTTTATGACACCGTCGGCGGCAGCACGTTGGACGCGTCATTCAAGGCAGTAAAGCCTTATACCGGGCACGTACTCAGCTGCCTCGGTTGGGGCCAGCACAGTCTCGCGCCTTTATCCTTCAAAAGTGCCACCTACTCGGGCGTATTTACCCTGGCACCGCTGCTAACCGGCAAGGGACGCGAACACCATGGAAGTATCCTGCGCGAGGCCGCCGTTCTGGCCAATGCCGGGCAACTGGCGATCCGGGTGGACCCGCAACAGTTTGCATTGGATGAGGTCAACGACGCATTCCGACAGGTCGCCGAAGGTCGCGGCAGGGGCAAGACGGTTATCCAGTTGATAAGTGAATAGTCTCCTGAGCTTTATCTATCAGTAATTACCCGCCGGAAACGCCCGCTTCAAGCCTTGATGGCAAGTGATCATGAAAGTCCTTCCTTGATGTGAGGGGCTTTGTTCCAGGCGGTGCCGGCGGCCGGTCAAGCTGGCCGCAATCGAAGTGGTGACTTCGTCGCTACTGTCGGGAGGAAAGGGTGTGCCAGAAAAATCGATCATTCACGCGTGGTTATACCGGCATGAAGCAGCGCCGCGATAATGAAAGGAGCCTTTTTCTCTAGATACTCAGCCATCCCACCCGTATTGCTCGACTCCAACTGAAGCTTCAGCGTTTCATACTGTTGGCGGATCGAGGCATCGCGCCTGAGCAAATCTCTGAACCCCAGCATCTGAGTGATCGTCAGGTGGTCGCGGGTACAAACATGGAGCTTGTGCGTGCGAATCCCATCCACATTGCGCCGGTAGAAATGATGGCCCTCTGACAGATCACTTCCCCGTACATACCCCAGAGCCATCAACACCTCGTCCCGCGCCGAGGTATTGCGATGCGCGTGAACCTCAATGAGCACATCGAGTTCGGGCTTCGCCGCCAGCCCTGGGACAGACGTGCTTCCAACGTGGTGGACAGCAATCAGTTCAGCGTCAAATGCAGAGGCAATGAGTGGCTTGTCTGTCAGGAAGCGGGCAGGCCATGTGGGATCGTAGGGGGCAATCTTGCTGGTCAGTGCCATGTCCGTTCCTTGGCGATAAATCCTCGAGGCGCCGGATTGTCCATCAAGGCGTGTGCTTTTGCCACTCACTTACAGGTCAATCACTGTCGCCGATATGTGTATTCGGAATCCGGGCGATTCACGCTTCAACACCTGCATATCGATAGACCGTCGCACTCCAATACTGGCTGCCGTTACGCGTTTGGCGTTTCCATCTGTCTGCCATCAGGTGCTTGGAGATCATCCGATTCATGAAACCATGACCGAACAATGGCTGTGACTCGTTTTGGCTGGCCGTGGCGCATCAGGATTATTTCCCCGCTCACAGTCGGCTGCCTTTTTCAAACCAGCCGTGATCACGGTACCACGCCACGGTGTCGGCGATTGTCAGCTCGAGTGCCCGGAAACTCAGTCCAAGCTCCTGTTCACTCTTGCGGTGGTCGAAACGGGTGCGGTCCTGCTCTCGTACCAGTAGACGCAACGTGGCCATGCTCAGCAGAATGGGTCTGCCGGTCAGGCGCGCATAGATCTCCTGAACAGCCGCCAAGGTGTATAGAAAGGGCAGCGGTATTTGTCGGGCGGGTGTCTTGACGCCCGCCATGCGTCCTAAAACAGGCATCAGTTCGCGCATTGTCATATGTCGACCCGCCGCGAGATAGCGCTCACCTCGGCGCCCATGTCTGGCTGCTGCAATGTGTGCCAATGCCACATCACGGGCATCGACAATGGAAAAACTGCCAGGGATCAACCCGGGCAACTTGCCCTGTACCACATCGTTGACCAGTTGCCCCGACGAGGTTGGGCCAATGTCGCCAGGCCCCCACATCCAGCCAGGCAAGACCATACAGGCATGCATCTGGGGGTGGCTCTCCAGGAACGACAATACGACACGGTCAGCGAGGATCTTGCTGCGGTAGTAGTCATCTGCGTCGGCGTCGGCCCTCAGGCAGTTCTCCTCGATGGAAGTGCCAGGTGCGCCGTTGAGCACAGCAATGGAAGACGTATGGATGAACCGTCGTATGCCGGCCCGGTAGGCTTGCTCAAGCAGGCGCCGCGTACCCGACACGTTTATCTGTTCGAGTTCGTTCCCGTGGCTGCCGCCCTTGTAGTTATCGCGAAAGAACGCCGCTGTGTGAAATACCGTATCGCAGCCTTGCAGCGATGCTGAGAATGCGTCGACCTTGGCCATGTCCCCAACGACCAGTTCCACGCCCGGCAGATTGTTGAACTGCTGTTCACCTTTGGCTTTTGAGCGGACCAGGCCTTTGACCGTGTAGCCGCGAGCGACCAATTCACGCACCAGGTTGTTGCCCAGCAAGCCGGTTGCTCCGGTCACAAATACGTTGCGCATGGCTCAACACGCTCGCTGTTCGGTTAACGGCAGCAACACGGCCCTGTCGAAAAAGGCCTCGTCGCTGACGATCAGACCCCTGCTATCGAGGTGGATGCAATCGTCGCCAAGCACTGCAAGCAACGCCTCTGGATCTGGTCGATTGAAAGCGCCAGAAGCGTGTTGCGCATAGACGTTGGGGGGGAGAGTCATAAAGTCCGGTCCATTCGTATCGAAGGGCTATAGATATACCTTTGAGGGTGCTTTCGAAAAACAGCGATCACTGCATAATGGCTTTGCATATTCGCAAAGCCGGGAATGACTGACAGTATGACGTTGCACGCAAATTGGGATGATCTTCGCCTTCTGCTGGCCGTCTCGCGACGTGGCAGCTTTCTTCAGGCTGGACAATTGCTCGGTATCGCAGCTTCTACATTGTCACGCCGCCTGACTCAACTTGAGGTTGCAGTGGGCGAGCCACTTGTCGAGCGCGGCGTTGAAGGATGCCGGCTGACGTCCCGGGGGCAATCCCTGGTGGAAGTTGCTATCGCTGCAGAATCAGGCTTGAGGCGGCAATCCCTTTCTGGCACATCGCAGCAGCCTACCGAGCTGTCCGGCAGTGTGTTGGTCAGTGCAGGGGAGGGGTTCTCGGATTACGTTCTGGAGGCGATAAGGCGCTTTACATCCCTGCACCCGCGTTGCTCAGTGGAGCTAACGGTGGCAGCCGACTTTCACAAGATCGCCCGCGGCGTGGCAGATGTTGCTGTGCGCACCGCCCGTCTGGGGGAACCGTCACTGATTTATCGACCCATTGGCCGGCTCGCCTACGGCATCTTTGCTGCCCCGAGTTATCTGAAGCAATTTCCAGGCGTGACGCTTACCACGGCGGTCAGTGTTTCCTTGCTTCCCCCGCTGGATATCTTGCCGCAAATGCGAGCGGCAAAGGCCGCAGGTCTGGACCGCGCGCAGATCAGCGTGAACTCGTTCGCCGTGCAGCTCCAGTCGGTGAGGCGAGGGATGGGGGTGGCTGTGCTGCCTCGTTTAGCGGCTACCGATTTGGTCGAGCTGTTCCCGCATCTCCAACTTCCAGATATGGAGATCTATTTGGTGACCCGGCCTCAGGCCTTAAAGCAAGCTCACATCAAATGCTTTTTTGACACCTTGGAGGGGGTTCTGCTCGAAGCCGTGTCCTCGGCAAATGCGACGGTTGTTCCACGAGCCACCTGTTAACGCAATAAAGCCTGCAGTTTCAGGGTGGATGTCGGCGCGACGATCCAGAGCGACAGCGGATCAGCAAGTGACCCGCAGGCATCTTCGGCGCAAGACGGCATGTTGCTGTACGACTACCGGTTCTAAGGCTGAACAGGCGGTGTCAACTTTCGTCAGGTGTGACAATACGCATGGGGCGCGTGCCGATCTTTGCCCCCGTAACCTCGTCCACGGCGACAGCTTTGATTTCTGTGCCGGTTTGCGCATCGAAGAAGCGCGTCAGCTTACCACCGCCTCGGTATTGCCGGCCCCATGCACCAATCATGAACAGCACAGGGAGAAAATCGCGACCCGCAGCGGTCAGCAGATACTCCTCCCTAGGCGGGTGCTCCGAGTAGCGCCGCTTCTCCAGTAATCCTTCCTCCGTCAGTGCCGCCAGCCGGCGGGTCAGCATTGTCGGTGCAATACCCAGGCTCTTGCGGAATTGGTCAAAGCGAGCGATGCCAGCATGGGCATCGCGCAGGATCAATATGCTCCAGGCGTCACCGGCAACAGCCAGGCTGCGGGCGATCGGGCACGGGTCATCACAACTATTTTTCACGTCCATACTATTTTGATAGTGACCTGCCTTCAAAAGGGGAGTATTGTCTGTATCAAATTGATAGTAACACCTCGATGATGAGCCATCCACCCGTAAAAACCAATGATGAATAGCCGAACCATGCAAGCACTGACCTTCAAGCGCTACGGCAAGTCACCCGACATCGGGTTGGCCGACGTTCCCCGCCCCACGCCAAAGGCTGACGAATTACTGGTGCACGTCCACGCTGCCGGCCTGAATCCGATCGACAACATGATTCCAACGGGGATGTTCAAGCCAGTATTGCATTTCCAGCTGCCAGCCACCCTGGGCAGCGATCTGGCCGGCATCGTGACCGAGGTGGGCAGCAATGTGACCCGCTTCAAGCCAGGCGATGCTGTCTTCGCCAGCCTCTTCGATATTGGCACAGGGGCGATTGCTGAATTCGCGGTTGTGCCGGAAAGCGCCGCCGCGCTGAAACCGGCCAATCTGAGCTTCGAGCAGGCGGCGTCCATCCCGATGGTCGGCCTCACCTCATGGCAAGCGCTCAAAGAGCGCCTCACGCTTCAGGCCGGGCAGAAGGTGTTCATTCCCGCCGGGTCCGGCGGCATCGGTACGTTCGCAATCCAGTTGGCCAAACACCTCGGTGCAAAGGTGGGCACCACCACCAGTACAGGCAACGTTGACCTGGTGCGCGCTCTGGGGGCGGACGAGGTTGTGGACTACAAGACGCAGGATTTCGAGACCGTGCTGCGCAACTACGACGCGGTGCTCGGAACCGTAAGGGGGGATGCGATTGAAAAATCCATGTCCATCCTCAGACCCGGAAGCCAGATTGTCTCGCTCATCGGCCCACTGGATGCTGCGTTCGCCCGGGCCAAACGCCTGAACGTCCTCCTGACCTTCGTGTTCGGCCTGATGAGCCGCAAGATCATGCGCCTGGCAAAGAGGCGCAATGTCAAATACTCGTTTCTTTTCGTGCAGCCCGACGGTGCCCAACTCGCCGAAATCGGCAAACTTCTGGACGCCCAGCAAATTAAGCCGGTGATCGACCGGGTATTTCCGTTCGAGGACGCAAAGGGTGCGCTTGAGTACCTTGCTCAAGGGCGCTCCAAGGGCAAGGTCGTAATCAAGATGTGACTGCCGCCGTGTTTCTCACACAACTATCGACATAAAGGTAACTTCCATGACCACACGTCCGACCGTACTCATTACCGGCGCCTCCAGCGGCATTGGCGCCACCTACGCCGAGCGTTTCGCCCGTCGTGGCCACGATCTCATCCTTGTGGCGCGCGACACATCGCGCATGGAGTCGCTTGCATTACGCTTGCGCAAGGAAAGCCATGTGGCCGTTGAGGTGCTGCCCGCCGACCTGACAAGCTCGGCAGACCTGTCCGTACTTGAAAGTCGACTGCGCGACGACGCCAATATCGGCGTGTTGATCAACAACGCGGGTATGGCCCAATCGGGTGGTTTTCTGGACCAGTCCGCTGAAGCTATTGAGCGCCTTGTCACGCTCAACACCACCGCGCTGACACGGCTTGCGGCTGCGATCGCGCCGCGCCTCGCGCAGTCGGGCACTGGTGCAATCGTCAACGTGGGTTCAGTGGTGGGTTTTGCGCCCGAGTTCGGCATGTCCATCTACGGCGCTACCAAAGCCTTCGTGCTGTTTCTGTCACAGGGGCTGAGTCAGGAGCTGTCACCCAAGGGCGTGTACGTGCAAGCGGTGCTGCCAGCCGCGACCCGTACCGAGATCTGGGCGCGTGCCGGCATTGACGTCAACACACTCCCGGAGGTGATGGAGGTCGGTGAGCTGGTCGATGCTGCACTTGTCGGTTTCGACCGTCGCGAGTTGGTAACCATCCCGCCACTTCATGTTGCCGAGCGCTGGGATGCGCTGGAAGGTGCACGTCAAGGGCTGATGTCTGACATTCGACAAACCCACGCGGCTGAACGATATCAGCGGCCACTGAACGCGTGATTGTGTACGAATGATCGAATCCGCGGCCTCCGCTTCCCTATGAAACCAAGGCGACCAAGTCACACGTTGTGCTTGGCCGCCCGATGACTTTAGACTTAAAGTCAACTTTAAGGTCAATAGGTTTTTCAGGGTGAGGTATGAGAATAGGCGAACTGGCAAAAATCAGTGGGCTGGCTCCGTCACGCATCCGTTTCTATGAAGCCAGTGGCTTGATCAGCGCCGTCGAGCGCAAGGCCAATGGATACCGGGACTATGCGCCTGATACCGAATGGGTTCTGCAACTCATAACCAGCGCACAGGCAGCAGGTTTTTCTTTGGAGGAGATCCGGCAACTGATGCCGATGGACACCAGTGGCTGGCGGCACGACGAGTTGCTCACTGGGCTCAAGCAAAAGGTTGAGGAAATCAGTGCGCTGGAGGAACGGCTGGCACAAAACAAAGCGCAACTTCTGCTCGTCATCGAAGGCATCGAGGGTAAGCCCGAAGGCATGGCGTGTGCGGACAATGCGCAAATGCTGATAAATCGTTTGCGTGAAGAAGGGGTTGGCCAAGCGTCCGGCAAGCGTGCGGTAACGTCTTCAACGAGAAAAAACACCCGCCAGGCTTCCGGGGCCTGACAGGCGCAAAAGGTCTCAGCGCTCGCCAATCAGGCCGGCGAGTGGTCTGGGGGCATAGAGCGCACTCTGGAACGCTGGCACGTATTCGTACTTCATCATTTTCCCAAGCTTCAGGGTGCGGAGGTAATTCGACAGAGCGCCGTCGCCTAGTGTGAGGGTGGCTGAATCTGCGTCGCGGCTCGAGCCGTGACGGAGTTGGCGGGAAACCGCATAACCGTATGCCAACTGGCCCTGATGATCGAGATTGGTGAAGCTGCTGGTGACGATATCGACTTCGCGAGAGAGCTTGTCGAGTTTCTTCGCTTTGAAGGACACATCGACTTTTCCGGTCTGGCTGTCGGTAATGTCATAGACCACAGACTGGGCATCTTCTTTGCGGTCGATACCTGTCAGCCATTTAGGCAGGTTGTAACCGACGACACCACGCACCCGTGCAAGCTCGGTATTGACCGGCAGCTTGAGCACATAGCCCCAGAAGTCGCCGGACATCGACTGTCCAATCAGTGTGAACGGACCCAGATTGGCTTTGCCTGGCGTGTTGGTAATGATCGACACGGCCACTTCGTTATAGGCGTCGTTATCACAATGCTCATAGGTGTATGCAGTAAACGCAACCAAGCCACGGCCTGGCCAGACTTGCAAGGGGGATGCGGTTGCTAGTACTTCCGGCGGCATCAATGCCCGAAGTGCGTCCAAGTCGGCCGTGTAGACAGCCGTTACCCGACTGTTCTGGTAGTAAAAGTTCGGGGAGTATGACTCGAAGCCGATGTCGACCTTGTGCTTTTCCAGTCCTTTGAACCAGCTCAAATCAACACCCGGCAGCTCTGCTGCAATCACCGACAAGGGCGGGTTCGAGCGATAACGGTCGTACAGGCCGCCTTTGACGACCGGCACTGGGTGGCCTGCGATTTCGATTGTGTTGGTTTCATTCGAAGTGAGCATTTCAGGCGTCCCCGCCAACCCTTGGTTGGCAATTGAGCTGAACAGCAATCCTGTTAATACGGTGCGTGCGAGTTTCAATCGGTCTTTCTCCGCGGTGGGAACTGCTTGAGGGTTCAGCGAGCTACGTTGTTGCCAGAGAGCACCGCCACCACGGCTTCAGCTACGGCTTTGGGCGATTGAGGGTTTTGGCCGGTGACAAGCCTTCCATCCGTGATGGCAAATGACGTGAATGGCAGCCAGCCTTTGCGGTACCGAGCACCCTGACTCACCAACTTGTCCTCAAGGAAGAAGGGCACCTGGCTTTTCATGCCGGAGAACAGCTCTTCGCGATCAGAGAAGCCGGTGATGTTCTTGCCCTTGATGATCAACTGGCCCTTTTCATCCTTCAGATCCAGCAGGCCCGCTACGCCATGGCAGACGGCCGAGACGATGCCACCCTGGTTGTAGATGGTTTCGGCGACACGTCGCAGGTCGGGATTATTGGGGAAGTCCCACATCACGCCATGGCCCCCGGTGAAGTAGATGACGCCGAACTGGGACGGATCGATATCGGCGATCGGCAGCGTGTTTTGCAAGCGAGTGCGAAAGGCCGGGGACTGCAAATGCTCACGCGCGGCTTTGTCCATGTACAGCCAACCGAGACTGCGCTCGTCCAGTGGCACCGCACCGCCTTTGGGACTGGCAAAAACTGTGCTGTAGCCAGCCGCCTCCACCACATCGGTGAAATGCGTCAGCTCAGTAAGCCACAACCCCGTGGAATCGGTGCGTGAGGGATATCTGGCGTGATTGGTCAGAATCACCAGCATTTGGCGATTCTTGGCAGTCATTGTGGAAGCGGCGGTGCCAGCAGTTGAAAATGTCATGAAAGCGCTACCTATCAGTACCAACGCATAAGAAACAACGGTCTTGAGCATCACCCGAGTTCCATCACTCAAGCAGGTCAGCGCATGCTCACCTTAAACCTCGCTTTAAGGTCAATCCCCAATGCTGCAAATAATTTCCGACGCATCTGGCGCTGGGGTTTGATTCGCGCTCGAGCTGTTCACCCGGTGCTGCCAAGACTTCGATTGAACACCCCACTCGGTTGTCGGGCGCCCATCGGGTGACACACTTGCCAGGGCCTGGCGCGTTGAACATCGACTGACCTTGAAAAAGGTATTGACCTTAAAGTCGACTTCAAACTTAAGGTGGCCGCATATCCAGTTGAGGACTGCTCCATGAATGTGTTCGACACCCTGATGCTTCCCAACGGTTCGACCGTCAAGAACCGAATCGCCAAAGCCGCCATGGAAGAGAACATGGCGGATGCCGACCAGGCGCCTTCCGAAGCACTCATGCGTCTCTATCAAGCGTGGGCCGACGGTGGTGCTGGCCTGATTATCACCGGCAATGTGATGGTCGACGGCCGCGCCATGACCGGACCGGGTGGCGTGGTGTTACAGGACGATCAGCAACTGGGCAAGTTCAAGCGCTGGGCGCGTATTGGTCGATCCGGCGGCGCGCAGTTCTGGTTGCAAATTAACCACCCAGGGCGGCAGATGCAGTCCAATCTTGGGCAAAATACCTGGGCACCGTCAGCCGTGCCGCTGGAACTGGGCACAATGTCCAAGCGTTTTGCCACGCCTCACGCGATGCCCCCCGGCGTGATCGAAGAGGTTATTCAGCGCTTTGCGAACACCGCACGCCTGGGCGAACAAGCCGGATTCACAGGTGTGGAGATCCACGCTGCCCATGGCTATTTGTTGAGCCAGTTCCTTTCGCCGTTGACCAACCAAAGGAAGGACGAGTGGGGTGGCTCTCTGGAAAACCGGGCGCGCCTGTTGCTCGAAATCGTCAAGGCGGTCAGGGCCGAGGTTTCTGTGGATTTTGCAGTGGCGGTCAAACTCAACTCCGCCGATTTCCAGCGTGGAGGGTTCACCACCGAAGACGCGAAAAAGGTCGTTGAGTGGCTCAACGACCTGGGCGTAGACATGGTGGAGTTATCGGGAGGCAGCTACGAAGTCCCCGCCATGCAGGGTGACGCGCGCGATGGTCGCACCCTGGCTCGCGAAGCGTATTTCGTCGAGTTCGCCCGTGATCTCCAAACCGTCGCCAAAATGCCGGTGATGGTCACTGGCGGTATACGTCGCCGCCCGGTGGCCGAAAGCGTCGTGCAGAGCGGTGTGGACATGGTGGGTATCGGCACGGCGTTAGCCATCGATCCGCACTTGCCTCGTGACTGGTTGCAGGGCAAAGAAAACGCCCCTCAATTGCCGCCGATCACCTGGAAAAACAAAGCCATCGCATCCTTGGCAAACATGGCAGTAGTGAAGTTTCAACTGCGCAAACTCAGCCGGGCTAAAAAGCCCGATCCGAGCGTTTCGCCGTTGCGCGCGCTGATCGTGCAACAGCTCTTCATGGCTTATCGCACGCGCCAGTATCGAAAATGGATTGAAACGTCTGCGCATGACAAGGGCCTGGGAGACGCAAGATGACGATCGCTGTAGAGGGCTCGTTGGCTGTTTGGCAATGCGCCTGAAGCAGAAGTTTGGGACCGGCATTTTGTGACTGGTGGCCAGAATCGAGAGGAGGGCGGGATTTTTGATAATTGGGTCGTCCCGGCTAGCCTGGCTTCAGATGTCTTCGCAGAGATCCAGACGTTGGTAGATGGCCAAGCAGATTCCCGGTAGCGGATACGTTCGCGTGTCCCACGATATCAGCTTCTGAGCGGCTGAAGGGTCATGACCCATGCGCGTAGCTAAACGATGTGCTGACGCGGCTGCCGACGCAGTGAGCCAGTGAGACCGAGCAACTGCTTCCGCATCTGTGGATGGCTGACTGATCTGTGCAAGGTGTGTACGCTGGCCGCTTACTCTTTAGCACTCCATTCGAGATACCCATATGACACCCAATCCGACAACTGATAACGCATTACGCGTTGCGTTGGTGACAGGATCAACGTCCGGTATCGGCGCAGCCATTGCACGTGTCCTTAGCCGGGCAGGCTATGCGGTGGTGCTCCATTCGCGAAATTCTGCGGATACGGGACGCGCGATGGTTGCCGAAATGAAGCAGGCTATTTACTTGCAAGCTGATCTTGCTGTCGAAGCGGACAGGGTCAGGCTTGTTAACGAGGCTATCGCCGCGTGGGGGCAGCTCGACGTACTGGTCAATAACGCCGGTATTAGCAGAGTCATTGCGCACGGCGACCTTGCCGCTGCCAGTTCGACGGTGTGGCACGAGCTTAACGAGGTTAATGTCGTGGCACCGTTCCATCTGGTTGCTTTGGCCGAGTCGGCACTGCGCGATGCCGCCCGTTACCGTCGAGCAGGTTGCGTCGTAAACATCAGTTCGCATGCCGGTACCCGTCCTAAGGGCGCATCGATTCCCTATGCGGTAAGCAAAGCTGCGCTAAATCACATGACCCGCTTGCTCGCGCTATCGCTGGGGCCAGACATTCGCGTAAACGCTGTGGCGCCTGGCTTGGTCGACACGCCTCTGACCGCAGAGTGGACAGAGGCCCAAGAGTTGTGGCGAACTCGCGCACCCATGCGCAGGGCCGCCAGCCCAGACGACATCGCAAAAGCTGTTGTCATGCTGGTCGAGTCGGACTACTTGACCGGCGAGATACTCCTTTCAGACGGTGGGTTGAATCTGACTTAGGTTTAGCGTGTTCCGGTGGAGCAGAAGAGAAGAAGGCCATATGGGGCGCTTGCTGGCCCATATGCCTGTTTACGGGCCAGCAAGCGGCGGGATTCACGCCCTGATCGCCTCAAGTAGCCCTATGATGCCGAAGATGCTCAGCCTTGGCGCCACGATCTCGACGATCAGAAGGTTAGACAATCGCAGGCGTTTTCACACAGCCTGGACCCAAAGCAGCCCTTCACGAAGGACTTCTAACGACCGATTGCAATCGGTCGCGTACGCCTGCAGTCGATCAAAGATATCTACTCATTCGCGGGTTTGTGGGGCGGGTAAAAGTCAGACGCCTTGAAGGTCGATGACTCAGTGCTTGTAGAGTAACGCTTCAACTACAACGCCAAACGCTGACGAATGTTCTCGGCGATTGGGGTAGTAGAGATGGTAACCGGCAAAGGGTTGGCACCAATCTTCCAACACCCGCACAAGGCTACCCTCGGCTAGCTCCTTCGCCACCATGTCTTCCGGCAGGAAACCCAAGCCACATCCCGCCACGGCCGCACGCAGGATCGGCAGGCTGCTGTTGAACGTCCATTGCCCTTCGACGCGGGCCTTCAGTTCGTGACCATCCTTTTCAAAATCCCATTGCATCAGGCTGCCATGGGTGGGTAGGCGCAGATTGATGCAATTTTGCGCGGCCAGATCACCGGGCTCCTTCGGCACGGGCCGCTGTTTGAAATACTCGGGTGAGCCCACGACCGCGATGCGCAAGGGTGGCCCGATAGGAACGGCGATCATGTCCTTGGCCACCTGATCTCCCAGGCGTACACCTGCGTCATAACGTTGCGCGACGATGTCGGACAGGGCGTAGTCGACGGTGATTTCGACTTTGATGTCCGGATAATCGGGAAGCACCTTTAAAAGCTTGGGCCACAGAATATTGTTGGCGGCATGTTCGGATGCTTGAATCCGCACATTGCCTGCTGGGGTGTCACGAAACTCGCTGACCGCAGCCAGTTCGAGTTCAATTTCATCGAACCTCGGCGCCATCGATTGATACAGCCGCTGACCCGCCTCGGTGGGCGACACGCTGCGGGTGGTACGTGTCAGCAGGCGGACGCCCAATCGGCTTTCCAGCGCGCGCATGGTGTGGCTCAGCGCTGACTGCGAGACGCCAAGCTGAGCGGCCGCGCGGGTGAAACTGCCTTCGCGAGTGATGACCACGAAGGCTTGCAGGTCGTTTAGATTGGCGCGTGACATTGATGAGAACCTCTCATGAGGGGCGCGGGATTAATCCATGAAAGCAGGTTACACACGGAAGCGCGACCCCAAGAGCGGTAATTACAAGGTGCGGGCGTAAAACGCGGTCAGTTTGCCAATTGCGGCATCGACATAACGCGGCACCCAATAGGTTTCGATGTGCGTCGCGCCGTCGAGGATAAACACTTCCTTGTCGGTGGTGCCGGTGGCTTTGGGGAAGGCGTCCTGCGTCATGTACAGGCTGTCGGCTTTGCTGCCGGCGATCATCAGCAACGGTTGGTTGATCAGCTCGATATGGTCAGTGGCGTCGAAACGCATCAAGTCGATCAGGCTGCTGGTGGTGTATTTGAAGGTCGAGTTCGGGTGCGCGTGGGTCTTCCAGTAGTACGCATAACCTTGGCGATACAGCTCGAAGGGCAGTTTGGCAATCTGCTCGTCGGTGAGGTTGGCATCGCCCGAATACAGCACCGCGCCGCCGGCCGCTTCTTGCGCGCGGGCTGCTGACGCCTGTTGCAGGCGTTGCTGAATGCTGTCCATTTGCGAGTCGTTGTAGCCGTTGCGACGTACCCTTCCTGAGTTGAACATGCTCACCGTTGCCAGCGATTTGAAGCGTTTGTCGGTTTGCGCTGCCGCCAACGAATAACCACCGCCACCACAGATGCCGAGCAGGCCCAGACGCTTGTCATCGACGCCGGCAAACTGGCTGATGAAGTCGGCCATGCCGTGAATGTCTTCGATGCGATACGCCGGTTTATCGATGCTGCGCGGCTGACCACCGCTGGCACCCTGATACGCCGCATCGGCAGTGATGGTGATGTAGCCCTGTTCGGCCAGGCGTTGGGCATATAGACCGGCGACTTGTTCTTTCACACCGCCATTGGGGTGTGCAACGACCACGGTCGGGTAGGTCTTGTTCGCGTCATAGTTAGCCGGAGTGTATACGTTGGCGGCGATATCCAGACCGTTGAGCTTGTAGCTGACCGGATGGATGTTGACCTTGCCCGGTTCGTTCTTGCTGATCGCGCCGTCGTAGGCGAGGGTGAACGGGTTCTTTTTGTAATCGGCGGCCAAGGCTTCGCCCGCCGAGAGGCCGACCAATGCCGACATGAACGTGGCTTTGAGAGTGTTTTTCACGTGAAGCTCCTGAGCAATCAAAAGGGCGGCATTTGCAGATGTGTTTGGGTCAGTCCAGTTGTTTATCTCTGAGGAATTGCGCGACCAGGTCAGCGATCTGCACGTTGTTCAGATCCGACATGGGGAAGTGGGTATTACCGTGAATGCCGATCTCCGGCAGGTGGATCAGTCGCACATCACCGCCGTGGCGATTGACCGCGTCACGCCAGAGCCGGGCCATTTTCAGGCGTGCGCGCCAACTGTCCTGAGCGGGCAGGTCGACCGCCTGCTCCGGGATGTTGTCGCCGTAAAGGATCAGAATCGGAATGCGCGTGAGGGCCATGAATTGCTCCATCGGCACCGCCGCGCCTTGCACCGTGTCGAACGCGCTGGGAATGGGCGCAGGCACTTCACCCTCAGCGAACACGAAGCTGCTGCCCGGTTCGAACGCCACGATGGCTTTGACCTTGTCGTTCTTGATCGCCGTCAACCAGCCCGGCCCGCCACCTTGCGAATGGGTGAATAAAATCCCCGGGCCGATCTTGTCGAACAGTGCTGACACGCCTTCAGAGACCACGCCCATGTCGAACGGCCCGGTGTTCGGCGTCATCGCCCGGAAAAACTGCTCGCGGGTCTGGGCGTCCTGTGCCACTTGTACGCCCTTGAAGTAGTTGGGCCACAAGCCGATGCGGAACTGGTTGAACCACAGTTGTTCGTCAGGCACAGGCTTGATTGTGGTCTCGACCATGCTGCGCCCGGCATCGCCACGCCGCGGCTGATCGATCAGATAGACGCCGTAATGGCGGCGTAGAAAGATGTTCTGAAAGCCTTCGCGACCATCGGCGGTGGTTTCCCAGGTCTTGGAAAACTGACCCGCACCGTGCCACATGACGATGGGCAGTTTTCGCGCATCCACCGGGATTTGATAGAAGGCGTAGGCGTGGTCACCGTGGTAGGTCTGGCCGTTGGGCGTCATCGGTTGGTGCGGGTTGAAGGTGCCCGGTGCAGTGGTCACCGTTCCGCCTGCGGCGAAGCTGCCTTGTTGTTGAATCAGCAACGAGCCATCGGGGTGGTTCGCGCAGGCCGCCAACACGCTCAACAGCGTGATGCTCAGCAGGTACTTTGCAGATTTCATGTCATTTCCCCGACGCCGCGAGGGCCTGGGCCAACGCGGTGTTGGCGCGTTCAGCCGTCTGCGCATCGCCGTGTTTTTTCAGCAGTTCCGTGACCTCGTGCAACTGTGCCGGGCTCAGACCGACGCGCAGGCTCGCCGCCATGTGCGCGCGTAGTTGCGGCTCGACCCCAGGCGTTGCCGCCAGGGCCCCGACGGTCGCCAGTTCGCGGCTTTGCCAGTCGAGGTTGTCACGCTCGAAGATGTCGCCGAACAGGTGGGTTTGCAGGAAACGGTTGATCACTGGCGCGAACTCGAACACCGGGCCTTTGACCGGGGCGCCGGAGATCCGGGTTTGATTTGCAGTGCCGGCGGCCAGCAGCTCATCCCCGATCGGGGTCGGCCGGCTCGGCTCACGCCCCGGCACGTCTTCGATACCGCGCTTTTTGCGCGCCTGCACCACGGTCATCAGCTCGTTCAAGGCGTTAAGGCTACGCGGGAAGCCCACATAGGCGTACAGCTGCACCAGAATTTCCCGGGTTTCGCTGATGGTCAGGCCGGCATCGAGCCCTTGATTGAGCGCGGTGTTGAGGTTGGGCATGTCGCTGGTCGCCATGAACGCGGCGATCAGGGGAATCGTTTGTTGTTGGCGCGACAGGGTAGCTGCGCTGGCGGACGTGCTGGCCATGGTCTGCGATGCCTCGGCTGCTTGAGTGGTAACGCTGAACATCGCCCCGATGCCCAGACAAAGCGCCATGAGTGCGGGGAGGGTAGCGTTGTTGCGTGCGTCAATGGTCATCGTGAAAGGCTCCATTCGTTGCAGGTCACCGGGGTGTCGCTGGATCGTACGGAGGATGGTTGTATCGATTAACCCCGAAATTGCGCATGGACTTCTGAGCAGAGCTCATGAGTCGACCTTGACCTTACCGCTGCAATTCCGGCGCGACCCCGCTGATGCGGGGCCTGTAGGGCGGATGACGGACTGCGATAAAAGTGCCGGGCGAACAACTTCGACACATTCCGTAACTTCATTGGCCGGCGTATTGCGCCTCCGAGACCTGTTCTGCCCAGGTGACGGTGTTGCCGTCCTCGGCTTCAGCGATGGCGATGTGGGTCATGCCGTTGCTGGCCGTGGCGCCATGCCAGTGACGGGTGTGCGGCGGAATCCAGACAGTGTCGCCCGGCCGGATTTCCTGTCGCGGGCCGCCCTCTTGCTGCACGTAGCCGACGCCGGCGGTGACGATCAGCGTTTGGCCCAGCGGGTGGGTGTGCCACGCCGTGCGTGCGCCGGGCTCGAAGGTCACCGTGCCGCCGCCGATGCGCGCCGGCGCATCACCGTTGAACAGGCCATCAACGCGCACCGTGCCGGTAAAGTTTTGAGCAGCGCCCTTGACCGAGGGCTGCGAGCCGTTCGGCGTAACGCGGATTTCGCTGGCGGCCTGGGATTCTGCCGCCATGAATGACAAAGCAACGAGTGGTGCAATCAATCGGTTCATCGGATCAACTCCGTTCAGACGTGAAAGTGGCGCCGCACATGGCGCCGCGTTGGGCAGACTCAGAGTCCGGTCATCTTCAGTGCCGATTCCGGCAGGCGTTCACCGTGCACTTGAATCTGCGCCATCTGTTGGTTGATCTCGCGCAGATCGTCACCGGTCAATTGCAGTTCGACTGCGCCCAGGTTCTCTTCCAGTCGATGGGGTTTGGTCGTGCCTGGGATCGGTACAATCCACGGTCTCTGTGCGAGCAACCAGGCCAGCGCCACTTGCGCCGGCGTGGCGTGTTTGCGTTGCGCGACGGCTTTCACCACCTCGACCAATGCCAGATTGGCCTTGCGCGCTTCAGGGGAAAAACGCGGGACAAAGTTGCGGAAATCGCTGGCATCGAACTGCGTGTGCTCATCGATCTGGCCGGTGAGGAAGCCGGCTCCGAGGGGGCTGAACGGTACGAAACCGATTCCCAGTTCTTCCAGTACGGCCAGCAGCTCCAACTCCGGGCCTCGCCAGAACAGCGAATATTCGCTCTGCACCGCCGTGACCGCTTGCACCGCGTGCGCCCGGCGAATGGTTTCCACACCCGCCTCAGACAGGCCGAAATGCTTGACTTTGCCCTCGGCGATCAGATCCTTGACGGTGCCGGCGACGTCTTCGATTGGCACCCGCGGATCAACGCGGTGCTGATAAAACAGGTCGATGCAATCGGTGCGCAGACGCTTCAACGACGCCTCGGCCACGGCGCGTATATGTTCCGGGCGGCTGTTGGTTCCGCCGCCGCGTGCGCCGGTGATCAGGTCGATATCGAAGCCGAACTTGGTGGCGATGACGACCTGCTCGCGGATCGGCTGCAAGGCCTCGCCCAGCAGTTCTTCATTGGCGAACGGGCCATATGCTTCGGCGGTGTCGAACAAGGTGATGCCTTGCTCGTGGGCCGAACGAATCAGCTTGATCATGCTGGCTTTGTCGGCAGCCGGCCCATAGGCCGAGGTCATGCTCATGCAGCCAAGGCCCAGTGCGGACACTTCCAGGCCATTGCCCAACGTGCGGATTTTCATGATGTCACTCCGTACAGAATTCGATTAAAGCGTGCAGGGGTGATTGCTCAGCCAGCCGTTCACACGTTCCATGGTCTTGCGCTCCTGCTCACTCTCCATCACAAAACCTTCGAGAACCCTAACCTTCGGCGCGTGCTCGACCAGCACGCTGCGGCTGTTGCCCAAGCCATAACCACCGTGGGTATTGAAGGGGATGAGGGTCTTGCCGGTCAGGTCGTGGGCGCTGAGAAAGGCGCGCACGATGGGCGGGGCAGTTTCACCCCAGATCGGAAAGCCGAGATAGATCGTGTCGTAGTCGCTGAGGGCGTGAACCTTGTTTTGCAGCTCGGGCTCGAAGCCGCTGTCACGCTCCTGACGCGCTTGCTCCACGGTTTGCAGATAGTCCTCGGGGTAGGCGTGGGCCGGGCGAATCTCGAAGAGATCGGCACCCAGTCCACGCTGGATCAGCCCGGCGACCACGCGGGTATTGCCTGAGCGCGAGAAGTACGCGACCAGAATCCGCGAGCCTGAGCGCGGTGTTTGACGGACGCCTTGCGTGTCGGCGAGCGACAGCAGCGGGGCGCTGGCCAGTGCGGCGATCACCGTGCGCCGCAGCGGGTCGTGATCGTTGCTCATCGACCTACGCGCGCCTTAAGGGCCTCGGGATAACGCTCGCCTTCGATGCGAATCTGCGCCAGCGCTGTATCAATTGCCTTAAGTTCGAAGGCGTCAAGCGTGATGTCCGCGCCGCCGAGGTTTTCTTCCAGGCGATGCAGTTTGGTTGTCCCCGGAATCGGCACAATCCATGGCGCCTGTGCGAGCAGCCATGCCAGTGCGATCTGTGCGGGTGTCGCTTGTTTCTGCGCGGCGATCTGACGAATCAACACCACCAGTCCCTGATTGGCTTGCAGCGCCGACTGACTGAAACGGGGGACGATGCTGCGGAAATCGTCGCTGCCGTAAGTGGCCTGCGCCGACACCGCGCCGGTGAGAAAACCTTTGCCCAATGGGCTGAACGGCACGAGGCCGATGCCTAACTCCCACAGCGTCGGCAGGATTTCCTGCTCAGGCTCGCGCCACCACAGCGAGTATTCGCTTTGCAGCGCTGTGACCGGCTGCACCGCGTGCGCACGGCGAATGGTCTGCGCGCCGGCCTCCGACAGGCCGAAGTGCTTGACCTTGCCTTCGCCAATCAAGTCCTTCACCACCCCGGCGACGTCCTCGATCGGCACATCCGGATCGACGCGGTGCTGGTAAAGCAGATCGATGTAATCGGTCCTCAGTCGACGCAACGAACCCTCGACCGCGACCCGGATGTGCTCAGGGCGGCTGTTGAGAATCTGCTGTTTATTGTCGTCGCCGAAGGTGAAGCCGAACTTGGTGGCGATGACCACTTGATCGCGCACCGGTGCCAGGGCTTCGCCCACCACTTGTTCGTTCAGGTAAGGGCCGTAGACCTCGGCGGTATCGAAGAGCGTGACGCCTCGGTCAACCGCCGATCGGATCAGCGCAATGGCTTGTTGTGTGTCAGTCGCCGGGCCGTAGCCATGGCTCAAGCCCATGCAACCCAAGCCCAGGGCTGACACTTCGAGTGAACTGTTTCCGAGTGTGCGCTTGTGCATTTGGATCTCCCGACATTGGCGTTGGGAGAACAGTAAGCGAGCTAACGAGCGGGGACTAGACGGTGAAATCGGCAAGGGTTCATGAGGTTTGCTCATCAGTCCCGGAAATCGGGAGGTGGCGACTGTGTCCTCATGGACGTCTAGACGCCCTAAGCAAGTGCTCAGAAACAGGCCGTTCGCGTTTAATAGTAAATAATCGAGCGACCGCTTATGGTCGAAAGCGGCCGGTCGTGAATGCCAATTTACGACCCAAGCCCATCCTTCGCGAAGATAGGCGTGCGGCCAGAGCGGATGGCTTGAATCAGACCTGCTATCCAAGTCGAAACGGGAGCCTGCTTGGCGGGCTTACTGAAACAATCCGCGAACGACTTCCCTCAACCATCGATTTCCATTGTCCTGATGATAGCGGGCATGCCAATGCTGTTTGACCGTGAATCCCTCCACTTCGAACGGGCAGTCATGGACCTGTAGCCCATGCATATCGGCCAGTGTCTGCCCGATATGCCGCGGCAAGGTGCCCAGGAGATCGGTAGTCCCGATTATCATCCCTAACCCGAGAAACGCTGGCAGCTCGAGCATGATCCGCCGTTCTATCCCGGCCCGCGCCAATCCCGCTTCCAGCAGCTTCTGCCCGGTGCCGAAACTGATCTGCACATGCCCCTCGGCCCGATACCGCTCCAGGCTCATGCCATCGCCCAGGCGCGGATGCTGCGGGTTGCTCAGGCACACCCAGTCCTGCTCGAACAGCACCTGCTGATACATCCCCCCTCCCAGCCAGGGCACGAAGCCGATGGCCAGGTCCGCTTCGCCCGACTCCAGCGCGCTCTCGGTATTGCCGTCGATCCGCGCCGCCTCCAGGCGGATGCCCGGCGCATGGCTGCGCAGATGGTTGAGGATGCTTGGCAGCAAGGTGATGTGGCTGGCATCGCTGACACACAGGCGAAAACGCCGCTGCGCTGTGGCGGCGATGAACTGTGGCTCCCAGGCGGTCAGCCGGCGCAGCGATTCCAGCACCTCGCGGCACGGCCCTATCAGCTGATCGGCGCGGGGGGTAGGGGCCATGCCGCCCGGCGTACGCACGAACAGCGGGTCGTTCAATTGCTCGCGCAGGCGCGCCAGCCAGATGCTGATGGTCGGCTGGCTTTGCCCCAGCTGTTCGGCGGCACGGGTCACGCTGCGGCATTGGTACAGCACGTCGAACAGCTGCAGCAGCTTGGGTTCGGGCAGGGCCTCCAGGGTAGTCATTATTGAAATTCTCAATAGCTGTATTGAGGTCATTGTATAGCGCAAATAAACCCCGCTGCATAAGGTGATCGCAAATCACAGGAGGTCTGCGACGTGAAAATCTGCATTCTGGGCGCCGGTGCACTGGGTTGCGCCATCGGCGCGGCCCTGAGCGAGGCAGGGCATGAAACCTGGCTGCTGAACCGCGGCCGCGCGCATGTCGAGGCGATGAACCAGCATGGTCTGCGGGTGCAGGACGAGCGGGGCGAGCGCTATGTACCGGTCAACGCGGCCATCGAAGCCGAAGACGTTGGCGTGACCGACTTGGTGGTGGTGCTGGTGAAGTCGTTTCACACTGCAGAGGCCATCGCCGGTGCCCTCGCGCTGATAGGCCCACAGACGCTGGTGCTGTCGCTGCAGAACGGCCTCGGCCACGAGGACATCCTGGCCGAAGTGGTGGGTCGCCAGCGGGTGCTGGCTGGCAAGACCTATGTCGGCGGCGTGCTACTCGCGCCGGGCTCTATCCGCGCCGGTGTGGCCGGCAAACAGACTTTCATCGGTGAGCTCGACGGCCAGCTGACGCCCCGCGTGCAGGCCATCGCCGAAGCGTTCAACAATGCCGGGCTGGCCACCACGGTCAGCGACAACATCCTCGGCACCATGTGGGACAAGCTGCTGGTCAACGTCGCCACCGGTGCATTGAGCGGCATCACCATGCTCAGCTACGGCCAGCTGTACAGCGAGCCGCTGCTGGAAAGCACCGCCAAGGCCGCCGTGGCCGAGGCCATTGCCGTGGCCGAGCGCGCCGGCATCCGCTTGAGCCTGACCAGCCCCGAGGCTGCCTGGTCACTGGCCGCCGAGGGCCTGCCGGCGAGCTTCCGCACCTCGATGCTGCAGAGCCTGGAAAAAAACTCGATCACCGAAATCGACTTCATCAACGGCTCCGTCGTGCGCTGGGGCCAGCGCCATGGCGTGGCCACGCCGGTCAACGCAACCCTGGTGGCCTGCATCAAGGGTATCGAGCGCGCCATGGCCGATCACCAGAAAAGGGAAACCCCATGAGCCAGTCAAAAGCCTACCTCGAACACGTGGCGTTCTGGGTGCAGGACATTCAGTGGCATATCCGCTTTTTCAGCGAGGTGTGCGGCATGACCATGCGTGAAGTGCAGGGTGACGTCGAGCAACCGGCGCAGTACTGGACACTCGGCGGCCTGCAGTTCATTCACCAGCCGGACTTCGCAGGCCCGGAAGGGCGCCTGGCGCACCTGGGCATCATGTGCGAAGACCTGGAAGCGGCGCTGGCCGCCGCCCAACGCTTTGGCGTCAGTGAGATGCCCCAGGGCCGAAACTGGCTGCGCCTGCCTGATGGCCTGGCGGTGGAGTTCATCCAGGCGCTGCCGCCCAAATGCGTAGCCCAGGCACTGGCCATCGACCCGCGCGCGGAGGTGCAGGCATGAGCGTGATTGAAAAGTACTGGGACGATGCCCGCGAAGGCGATGAGTGCATCAGCCCGACCTACACCGTGACCCGCGAACGCATCCTGGCCTACGCCGACCTCACCGGCGACCACACCCCGGTACATGTCGATGAGGCCTACGCCAACGCCAGCCACTTTGGCTGCCTGGTCGCCCACGGCCTGTTCGGGCTGTCGATCGCCGACGGCCTGAAGACCCAGTGCGAGTACCGCTTCCTACCGGGCATGTCGCTGGGCTGGACCTGGGACTTCGTGCTGCCGATCAAGGTCAACGACGTGCTCCACGTGCGCATGCGGGTGGGGGCGATGCGCCCGAGCAACAGCCGACCTGGCTGGGGCATCGTGGTGCTGCCTTCGGAACTGATCAACCAGCACGGCGAAGTCGTGCAACGTGGCGAGCACCGGTTGATGGTGCCGCGGAGGGCAGTAGCATGAGCCAGGCATTGCCATTGGCGGGTATCCGCGTCATTGACTACAGCCACTTCCTCGCCGGCCCCTATGTCGGCCGTTGCCTGGCGGCGCTCGGCGCAGAGGTGATCAAGGTCGAGCGGCCGGGTAGCGGCGACGCTGGCCGCCAGCATGCGTTCACCCTGGACGACCAGCAGAGCGGCTATTTCCTGCAGCTGAACATGGGCAAGCAGGGCGTCAGCGTCAACATGAAAGACCCGCGCGGCAAGGCGTTCATGCAGCGTCTGACCGATTCGGCCGACGTGTTCATCGAGAACTACCGCCCCGGCGCTCTGGACAAGCTGGGCCTGGGCTACGCCGAGCTGTCGGCGCGCAACCCGCGCCTGGTGTACTGCTCGATTTCCGCCTACGGCCATACCGGGCCGGACGCCCACCGCGCCGGCTTCGGCCTGATCGCCGAGGCCAAGAGCGGGATCATGCAGATGGTTGGGGTGCCGGGCGAGGCACCGCCGCTGCTGCGTATTTCCCTGGGCGACATGTACACCGGCATCCACGCGGTGGCGGCGATCAATGCCGCGCTGCTCGGCCGGGTGAGCAGTGGCCGTGGCCAGCACATCGACATGGCGCTGTACGACACCCTGGTGTCGATGCACGAATACGCGGTGCAGTGTTACACGCTGTCCGGTGGCACTGTGTTGCCCCAGCAGACCGGCCACGACATGCCCACTTCGACCCTGTACGGCGTGTTCCGCGCCACCGACGGCGACCTGGTGATCGCCGCCCAGGTCGACGATGCCTGGCAGCGCTTCGCGGCCATGCTCGAAGCTAACGGCGGCCCGCCCGGGTTCGGCAGCGACCGCCGCTACCACAGCCTCAACGGCCGCAACGCCCACCGCGAGGCGATCCTGGCGGTGGTCCGCGACTGGGTTGGCGCGCGTCGGGTGGCCGAGATCCTCGCGTTGCTCGATGGCATCGACATCCCCAGTGCCAAGGTTCAACGCATCGACGAAGTGCTGGCCGACCCGCAGATCCAGGCACGCAACATGGTCATCGAGCAGCAGCACCCACGCTACGGCACGCTGCGCCTGGCCAACCTGCCGTTCCGCTTTTCCGACTGCGACACCACGATTCACCAAGTAGCCCCGGACCTTGGCCAGCACAACGCCGAAGTGGCCGCCGGGCTTGGCTTCAGCCCTGAAGAAATCACTGCCTTGCAGGCGGATGGCGTGTTGTTTACCCACGGAGATGCACGATGAGCGACCGCTACGCAGTGATCGGCCGACCGATCAGCCACACCAAGTCCCCACTGATTCATGGCCTGTTCGCTCAGGCCAGCAACCAGCAGCTGGAATACGGGGCTATCGAGGGCTCGCTGGAAGACTTCGAGGCCCAGGTACTGCAGTTTCGTAGCGAAGGCGGGAAGGGCATGAACATCACTGCCCCGTTCAAGCTGCGTGCCTTCGAGCTGGCCGACCGGCGCAGCGAGCGGGCGCAATTGGCACGGGCGGCCAATGCGCTGAAGTTCGAGGATGGCCGCATCGTCGCCGAGAACTTCGATGGCATCGGTTTGCTGCGGGACATCGAAGAGAACCTTGGCGAGCCGCTGCGCAACCGCCGAGTGCTGCTGCTGGGCGCTGGCGGCGCGGTGCGCGGGGCGTTGCTGCCGTTCCTGCAGGCGGGGCCACGCGAGCTGGTGATCGCCAACCGGGACATGGCCAAGGCGCTGGCGCTGCGTAACGAGCTCGATCACCCGCGTCTGCGCATCAGCCGCTACGAAGCGCTGGAAGGGCAATCGTTCGACATCGTGGTCAACGCCACCTCGGCGAGCCTGACCGCTGACTTGCCGCCACTGCCGGCTGATGTGCTGGGTGAGGCGGCCTTGGCCTACGAACTGGCCTATGGCAAAGGCCTCACGCCTTTCCTGCGCCTGGCCCGCGAGCAGGGCCAGGCGCGCCTGGCCGATGGCGTCGGCATGCTGGTGGAGCAGGCCGCCGAGGCGTTCGCCTGGTGGCGCGGGGTGCGGCCCGACACACGTGCCGTGATCAATCAGCTGACGATTCCCCTGGAGTAGGTCGATGGTCGCCAATGTACTGATGCTGCATGGCATCAACCACAACATGTTCGGCAAGCGCGACCCGCGCCAGTACGGCACAGCGACCCTGGCCGACATCGACCAGGCGTTGCAAGCCCTGGGCGAAGAGCTGGGGGCGCAGGTCGTGAGCTTCCAGAGCAACTTCGAGGGCGCCATGTGCGAACGCATCCATCAGGCCTATGAGGACCGGGTGGATGCGGTGCTGATCAATGCCGGTGCCTGGACGCATTACAGCTACGGCATTCGTGATGCATTGGCCATTATCGAAGTGCCGGTGGTAGAAGTGCACATGTCCAACATCCATGCCAGGGAGCCGTTCCGCCATCACTCGGTATTTGCCGAGGTGGTGCGCGGGCAGATCTGCGGGTTTGGTGTCGAAACCTACCTGCTGGCACTGCGTGCGGCGATGAGCATGGTCTGAGCAGGGCCGCATGGCTCGGCGCTCTGAGCGGGTTTACCCGCGAAGCAGGTGACGCGGGGCATGGCACCGGCTGCGCCGGTGTTCGCGGGTAAACCCGCTCCTACAATCGAGACTCTCCTTTTGCAGAAGGAACTGAACCCTTGGCCACCCCCGCAGTCCCCAACACCGGCATCGCCTTGCTGGTCGCCGTCACCTTCTTCATGGAAAACCTCGACGCCACCGTCATCGCCACCGCGCTGCCGCAGATGGCCCGTGACTTCGCCGAGAACCCGGTCAGCCTGAACATCGGCATCAGCGCCTACCTGCTGGCGGTGGCGGTGTTCATCCCGCTCAGCGGCTGGGTCGCCGATCGCTTCGGCGCGCGCCAGGTGTTCGCCGGGGCCATTGGCCTGTTCACCCTGGCCTCGTGGCTGTGCGGATTGGCACAAACCTTGGAAACTTTCGTCGCCGCACGGGTGCTGCAAGGCATCGGTGGCGCGCTGATGGTACCGGTCGGGCGTCTGGTGGTGCTGCGCACCACCGAGAAGCAGGACCTGGTGAAGGTGCTTGCGGTGATCACCTGGCCCGGGTTGGTGGCGCCGGTGCTCGGCCCACCGATTGGCGGGTTGATCGTCACCCACCTGTCGTGGCCGTGGATCTTCTACCTGAACATCCCGCTCGGCCTGCTGGCCATCGCAGCGGCGTGGTGGCTGGTCCCCAACACCCGTGCCAGTGAATCGCGCCGTTTCGACTGGCTCGGCTTCGTCTTCCTCGCTTCGGCCTGCGCGACCTGGTTGCTGGGCCTGGAGATGCTCGGCTCGCTATCGGGCGGCAGCCTCGGCACAGGCGCTGCACTGGTGGCCGTGGGGGCTATGCTGACCTGGCTGTCGATCCGCCATTGCCAGCGTCATCCGGCGCCGCTGCTACCGCTGGCTACCCTAGGCATCGCCACGTTCCGCGCCAGCATCATCGGCGGCACGTTGTTCCGCCTGTCGATCAGCGCCTTGCCGTTCCTGATTCCGCTGTTGCTGCAGATCGGTTTCGGCTATTCGCCGGTGGATGCCGGGTTGCTGGTGCTGGCGATCTTCGTCGGCAACCTCGCGATGAAACCGTTCACCACCGGGCTGCTGCGCCGCCACGGCTTTCGTCGAGTGCTGCTGGTCAATGGCTTGATCGGCGTCGGTTGCATTCTCGCGTGCTTGCTCCTGCAGCAGGACATGCCGTGGTACTGGATGGCTCTGGTGCTGTTCATTGGCGGGCTGTCTCGTTCCATGCAGTTCACCACCTACAACGCCATCGGGTTTGCCGAGGTGCCAAAAGCACAGATGGGCCAGGCGTCGACGCTGTTCAGCATGTTCTTCCAACTGGCGATGGCGCTCGGGGTTGCGATTGCGGCCCTGCTGCTGAGGGTCTCGACGATGCTGCGGGGGGGTGAAAGCGAGATGACAGTGGGCGACTTCCGCTGGGCGCTTGTCGGTATCGGCCTGATTGCTTGCGCCGCGTTGGTTGATGCTGTACGCCTGCCTGCCAATGCTGGTGAACAGGTGTTGCGTACTTAGCTGTGTTGGGTTCACGGCCACGTCTTCAGGGGACAGGTGTTGGAATCGGGTTCCTTTAGGCCATGAACGACCTACAGCGAACGGACAACCGATAACGGGTCGATGGCGGTCATTCACGATCGGCAGCTTTTCGCCCCAAAGCGCACGGGCGTAAAGGGCAGCGGGCACTGAACAGGACGACGCAGATCAAGGCCGTAAGCGTTCCGCCGCCAGCGACGGCGCCTGAAGTGACCGTAGGTGTGGTGGGTGTCGTGCTGCCTACCCATCCAGCATGGATGGAAAGCCAGTAGCGACTTCCGTGACTGCATAGTACGGTCCGCCTTCAACAAGCCACCCGGTTCGTTGCCTTCACCCCCCCACGGACCGGGGCTCTCATGACCTGGGAGGTCGAATGGAAGTCGCTACAACGATCAGTCAACAAGAACTGGATAACGCCTTGGTCGCGTTTGCACGCTACAAAATCGGAGAGATCAAGATCTTCGACCTGGAGCAGGCAATGCGCTTCGAAGCAGGCCAAGCCTTGTCCCAAAGCGGGCTGGTCCGTTTCTCAATTACCAAAATGGTGTCAGGACGTTATCGCATCAGCGATGAAGGGGAGAACGCCATCACAGAGGCTGGGCGGGATCGCCTTGAGGTGATCCGCGGCTGACCCTGGCTTCCAGCCTTGCGAAGGCCGCAGTCACGTTCTGCGGCCCTTTCGTGTCATATCACTTTCACCGCGCGACCAATGAACTTCACCGGCCCTGTCGGCAGACCGGTCGGCGAGCCACCGGCTTTCTCCAGCGTCAGCTCGAACAGTTGATTGGCCTCCAAGGGTGGCAAACTTTCCAGCGGAACTCGATAGGGTTCGCCTGGTTTGACCAGGCCAAGCGAAACCGGAGCACGCCATTGCTCGCCCTTGGTCCAGAACTGCAGGGCCATGCCGTCGGGGACCGTGTCCCGGCCCAGCGGCAGCAGTTCGATCATGTGGCTGTCGCTGGCCTGCACCACCCAGCCGGGGGCCTGGCTGTTCGGCGCCACCAGCACCACCAGGTATTGCGTGGTAGAGGGGGGCGTTGTCAGCAAGGTAAACGCCAGCAGCAGGCTTGCAGCCAGCCCCGCGGCGCTGAGCCCTTGCCAAAGGCCGAGGCGTTGCCACCAGCGAGCCTGCGTGCGCGGTGCGGGTAGCTCGTCGAGGCTGCGCTGGATACGGCGCCACAGGCGGGGGCTCGGTGGCTGCGGGGTAGACAGCGCGGTCAGCTCCAGCAGCCGGGCCTCCCAGGCATCCACGGCGGCGCGAAGCGCGGGGTCGGTACGCAGGCGTTCGGCCGCCGCGGCATATTGCTCCGGCGACAAGGTCCCCAGCACATATTCCCCGGCGAGGCTGTCCAGTTCTTCGGCAGAATCGGGCTTCATTCCAGGCACTCCCGTAGCGCTTTGAGGCTGCGTTTGATCCAGGCCTTGACAGTGCCCAGTGGCGCACCCAATAAACCGGCTATCTCGGCGTGGCTGCAGCCGTCCACGTAGGCGTGCAGGATGCAGCGTTGCGGTGCGGGCTGCAGTTGTTCAAGGCAGCGGTAAATCTTTGCTGAGCCGGACCAGAGGTCAAGGTCATCAACCCTCCCGTGCAATGTTGACGCAGTTTCGGTGTCGGCATCGGTCAGTACAGTTTCACGGCGGGTATCGCGTATCGAATTCAGCGCCAGGTGGCGGGTAATGCTGTATATCCAGCCTCGAGCCGAGCCGCGCGCCGGGTCGTAGCTGGCTGCGCGGGTCCAGATGCGGATGATCGCATCGTGGACGATGTCTTCTGCGGTGGCGTCGTCACGTGCGATACGCCGGGCAACGCCCAGCAGGCGCGCGCCTTCGTGATCGTAGAGCGCTTGCAGGGCCCGCCGGTCACCCTGTGCACAGGCTAACAGGCAGCGGTGGAAGTCGAAGGGAGTGGCCGGCGAGTTCAACGTGTGTGGCTTCCTTGTGTAAGGCAAGTACCCCGGCCATCCAGCCGGGGGGCTTGCCATCGAGCGTAGATCATCACTCGCAGGGCGTAGGGTCAGGTGCGTGTCACTTGGCTGTCCAGAATACATAGTCAGCCTGGTACTGGACGACCTGCCTGGCACCTTTGTTCTGCGCCGTGCAGTCGTCTGACGGCGCCACACCGCCGCGGGTAGCCAGGCGCTGGATATAGCTGACCCCCTGCATGGCGCCTTTGCCTTCGGCCGGGTTGGCCTTGACCAGCTGATAGGGGATGGCGCCTTTGTCCGCCGGTGCCACTGCCAACTGGGTACCGGTGACTTTCGAGCCATCCTTGGCCTGCCAGGTTGCGGGTGGGCCAAAGTAGTCGCCCACCTGTTTACCGGCACGGTCATTGAGCACTGCCTTGGGGCCGACGAAAGTCCATTCGGTCTGACCGGGGGTGTTGGCCTTGTCGCGGCACTCGTAGGTGATCTCGCCGACGCCGACGGTTTCGAGCAGGACGCGATGGCCATCAGGGACTTTGACCGCTTCTGGCAGCGCGGTCTGGGCGTGGGCGGGCGGCAGCGCAAGGGCGAGGCTGCAGGCAAACAGGCAGGCGGAGTATTTGAAGTTCATGGGCAGTGCTCCTGAAAGTCATTGGGCTGGGCAGTCAAAGGCCGCCCACTAGCAATACCCGCCAACGGGCGGACTGGATGCACTGAATGAAAAAAATGCTTAGCGAGATGAGCCTGCATGTGCTTGCCTACCATCTCGAACGAGCGATGAGCCTCTTTGCTATCGCAGGACTGCTTTAACGCGCGCACCCCCGAAAACCCCACGAGGACACTGCAAATGAAGCGTTTGTTACTGGGCCTGTTGCTTGCCGCATCGGGCGCTGCCCATGCCGGTATTCCGCTGTTGAACGCAACATGCCCCGGAAATATCGAGGTCCATGCCGATAAAGGTGGGCCTGTCTATATCAATGGCAAGGAAGCCACGCTGAAAAAATTCAATGACAACTATTTCGAGGCCAAAGGTGGCGGGGTAACGGTATCGTTGTCGATCAACCCGGACGGCTCGCCTGACGTCTCGTATACCGGTAAGAACAAAGCCAATGGCGTATGCCAGATCAAGGACTGACTGCGCGATTGCGCTGTTTGGCTGGCGCGGTGCCAGCGGGCTGAACCTGGGCGCTGGAACGGGAATTGCTGTGACCCCCGAGACATTGATCATGCGGAGTACGCAGAAATGACTCAGGATGACCGCTATTACATGATTTTCAGCGTGGTTGCTGTGCTGGTACTCGATCTGGCGGCGACATATGTGTTTCTCAATGCCATTCCCTGACCCCGTTTATGGGGCAGGCCTTACGCGTAATCGGGGCCAACGCAGGGTGTGAGGAAAACGCCCCGAACCCTATATAGCAAACAAACCTGATGCCCTGTTGTCGTTGAGCAGTAACATGGGCAGGACAAAAACCAAAAAAGGGCAGGCTGCTTGGCAACATTTCCCAGTTTTCGATGGGGCTGCAGGAGCGTGTCGCGTGAAAAACTCAAGATCGCTGGCAGGTGCAATACTGGTAATCGGGGCAGCCTCGTTGTTCGTCGCAGGCTGCGCACAAAACCCGGATGTGCGTGACAGCCACGATTATACCGCTGGCACTACCGTGAAAAGCCCACCCGCCTATCTGGGCTGCGTCAAAGGCGAGCTACAAGGGAATGTGAAAACCTATGAAGTTGAGGGTGATAACGCGGTCAGGCTTTTCGTCGAAAGCACTGACCCCGACAAGGCAGAAGGTCTTGTAGAGTTGCGGGGCACGGGAAGCGAGCGCCACTTCACGGCCTATCAACGTGATGCCTGGTACGACCATGGCAGGTTGCTGGATGCTGCACTGATGTGTTCAAAAGCGTAATCATCCAACCCCACACCAATAGCCCGCCGTCGAGAGCGGGCTTTTTGTCTGCCGATCGCCTGCCCGGCAACGTTCAAAAAGGGCGGGTGGAGCCGGTATGGCCTGAGCAGCGTTGCTTTGCATTTGCCGGCCCCGCCCGTAATAATCGTTGTATTTGGATGGAGAGTCGCAGGTGGAAGCAAGAAGCGTAGTCGCCGAAATGTTCATTGGGATGCCGACGCATTTCTGGGTTTTGCCTGTTGCCGGCCTGGTTGCCTACTACGGGCTGAAGTGGTCCGCCAGATCCAGTAATCGTGCCACCCTGCTACAAGCCTCGACTTACCTGTTGCTGCTGGTACTGGCAGTGCTGCCCAACGGCTTTTATGCACTGTTTCCTCCCGCGCCCGAGCCGGATGTGCTGTTGAATCAATCACCGTTGCCCAACTATGCAGGGCGCTTCTACCTGGATGCGTTCTATGTCTTCAGTGGCTGGGCGCTGAGCAAAGTGGTCAAGTTGAAGTTCAGCTGAGTCGCAGCGCGCTACCTGATGCACTGAATGGATCAGTATTTGCTTACCCCTTTTGAAACCGGTGCATCTGGGGGGATACGGCAATGCTCTCTGAGGATCTGTACATCATGTTCGTGATTGTCGGCAGTGTGCTGGCCCTGGATATAGCAGCCATCGTGTTGTACAGGGGAGCCAAGCCCTGAGCCCGCGTTTGGTTCGCAATGGGGCCGGAGCATCATGAGGACTTCAGCTTCTCTGCTGTACCTGCAGCACCGAACCCTTGTCGTCAGTTGCCAGCAATCCGCCGGCGTCGGTGTCGTCTGATTGTCGCTCGGCAAGGGGGACGTCCGGCGAGCGAAAGATACTATGGCCCTGTTCACCGGTTTTAAGGGTGACGAGTTTGCCGTTCTGATAGAAGAACTGAGTGTGGTTGGCGTTCGTTTGCATGGTATGAAGCCCTGCCGAGTCGTGGTGTGATGTCCCTCGGGAGTTTCACTGTTGCGGCGTGCCCCGGCTACTGGCAGAAATATCAGGTGCGCTGCACTGATCCCGCTTGGGCGTCGTCCTGCAGCAAGACTTTGGTTGATTAGTAACGCGGCGTCACGCCCGTTAGAATGCAGCGTATCCATAACGGTCGATTGCAAATGCCTGACATTCGTATTTTTATCGCCACTGTGTTGGTTGCCAGCCTCGCCGGTTGCGCAAGCCCCGGCAAACCCACTGCCAGCAAACTGACCAAAAAATCGCCGCAGCAGTACGCCGCCTGTGTCCTGCCAAAATGGCAAGCGCTGGCCCCACAGGCCACGCAGAAGTCGATAGCCCACGGCTACCGGCTCACGGCGCCAAGCGCCGTGGCAAGCGACGATGTGCTTGATGTGGTTGACGCTCACGAGGGCAGCCGCGCGACCTTCTACAAGGGCAGCTTTCTGTCTGGCGACAAATTACGCCAGGCTGCCAAGCAATGCCTGGATTGAACCCGTGCCCCGAGCGGGTTGAGCCGCCCCGATCTCCTGCACTTACCCCAACTCATCCCGCTTGTTCAAATGCTCGCATTTCACCTGCGCCTCCGTGCGGCTCGGATAGCTCGGCTTGAGCCGCTCCTTTGCCTGATTGTCATAAATGTCGAACCCTCCACACACGGTAGCGGCGTAGTAGCGGCTGCCAACGCGGAACGATTCCTTTTCGATCGGCACAGCGGGAACGATAACGAATCTTGGTTGCATTTTTCGTGCCTCCCCAGGCAGAGATTTAAGTATTAGTCTCGCAAGAGGTAACCATCAAGCAGCCTCATGAATAAAGGCGCTGGTCCGAACACCGGTGCGTCGACACGTGCTGTCATCAAATGAAAACCCGCTGTCGTCCGATGCGAAGCACCCCGCAAGCCAAGGGCATACAGTCCAATCACCCAACACTGACGCCTGACGTCCAGATCGATGATTGGAGAGACAAGCATGTCCAAAGTGGTACGTTTCCATCAGACCGGTGGCCCCGAGGTATTGCGCTACGAGGACGCCGAGGTTGGCGAGCCCGGCCCCGGGCAGGTTCGTTTGCGCCAGGTGGCGGTGGGCCTGAACTATGCCGACACCTACTTTCGCAACGGCACTTACCCGATCGCGCTGCCCAATGGCATCGGCGTGGAAGCTGCCGGGGTGGTGGAGGCGGTGGGCGAAGGCGTGACCCAGGTGGTGGTCGGTGACCGGGTCACCTATACCGGTTTCCTCAATACCTTGGGTGCCTATTGCACCGAGCGCCTGATCCCCGCTGCGGCGCTGATCAAGCTGCCGGAAACCATTGCCTTCGAGACTGCTGCCGCCATGACCATGCGCGGCCTGACCTCGGCCTACCTGTTACGCCGGCTCTATGACTTCAAACCCGGAGACAGCGTGCTGCTGCATGCGGCTGCTGGCGGGGTGGGCCTGATTGTCGCGCAATGGGCGCGGCTGCTTGGGCTGAACGTGATCGGCACCGTATCCACCGAGGCCAAGGCCGAGGTAGCCCGCGCCCATGGCTGCAACCACATCATCAACTACAGCGTCGAAGACGTCGCCAGCCGCGTGCGCGAACTGACCGACGGGGTAGGGGTGAACGTCGTGTTCGACAGTGTCGGCAAGACCACCTTCACCGGCTCGCTCGATTCGCTCAAGCGCCGCGGGCTGATGGTTTGCGTCGGCACGGCGTCGGGCACCATCCCGCCGTTCGACCCGCAGTTGCTGGCAATCAAGGGTTCGCTGCAGCTTACCCGCCCGGCACTGGCCGACTTCATCGCCGATCCGGCAGAAAAGGCTGACCTGGCCGGCGAAATGTTCGACCACGTCAGCAGCGGGCGCATTCGTATCGAAATCAATCAGCACTACGCCCTGCAGGACGCGGTACAGGCCCACCGTGACCTGGAAGCCCGCAAAACCACGGGCTCGTCGATCTTCGTCATCTGAAGAGGGCAACAGCATGCACATTGAACAACTGACCTGCGCGATCGGTGCCGAGGTGAGTGGCGTCAACCTGGCCGATGCGATTCACGATGACGAACTGTTCGCCCAGTTGCGCCAGCAGTTGCTCCAGCACCGTGTGCTGTTCCTGCGCGACCAGCACTTCAGCCGTGCCGAGCACGTGGCCTTCGCCCGCCGCTTCGGCGAGCTGGAGGACCACCCGGTGGCCGGGAGCGACCCGGAGCACCCGGGGCTGGTGCAGATCTACAAGCGCCCGGACCAGCCCAACGACCGCTATGAAAATGCCTGGCACACCGATGCCACCTGGCGTGAGGCACCGCCCATGGGTTGTGTGCTGCGCTGTGTGGAATGCCCTCCGGTAGGCGGCGACACCTTGTGGGCGAACATGGTGCTGGCCTATGAGAACCTGCCAAACGATGTAAAGGCCAGAATCGAAGACCTGCGCGCCCGCCACAGCATCGAGGCCAGCTTCGGCGCTGCAATGCCGCTGGACAAACGGCTGGCACTCAAGGCGCAGTTCCCCGACGCCGAGCACCCGGTCGTACGCACCCACCCGGAAACGGGCGAGCAGGTGCTGTTCGTCAACGCCTTCACCACCCACTTCAGCAACTACCACACCCCGCAGCGGGTGCGTTTCGGCCAGGACGCCAACCCCGGTGCCAGTGATCTGCTGCGCTACCTGATCAGCCAGGCCTACCTGCCCGAATACCAGGTGCGCTGGCGCTGGAAGCCCAACAGCGTGGCGATTTGGGACAACCGCAGCACCCAGCACTACGCCGTCATGGACTACCCGCCATGCCATCGCAAGATGGAGCGTGCCGGGATCAAGGGCAGCCGCACGTTCTAAGCCTGCCGCCGTCACTGGCGGTAACCGCACAATAACAATAGCGAGGACTACAGCATGCAATTCTTCGACGATTCGTTGCACCCGGAAAACATGGAAAAGGTGGTCATCACCGTCGCCCCTTATGGCCCGGAGTGGATGCCCGAAGACTTCCCTGAAGACATTCCGCTGACCATGGACGAGCAGGTGCAGAAGGCCGTCGACTGCTACGAGGCAGGTGCCACCGTGCTGCACTTGCATGTGCGTGAGCTGGACGGCAAAGGCTCCAAGCGCCTGTCCAAGTTCAACGAGCTGATCGCCGGAGTACGTGAAGCTGTACCGGACATGATCATTCAAGTTGGCGGTTCGATTTCCTTCGCCCCGGAAGGTGAAGGCGAGGCGGCCAAATGGCTGTCGGATGACACCCGGCACATGCTTGCCGAGCTGACGCCGCGCCCCGACCAGGTGACCGTGGCCATCAACACCACGCAGATGAACATCATGGAGTTGCTGTACCCCGAGTACCTTGAGGGCACCTCGCTGGCCAGCCCCGCAATCCATGCCGCCTACAGCGAAATGACCGTGCCGGCCGGCCCGGCCTGGGTTCGCGAGCACTTGCGCCGCCTGCAGGCCAGCCATATCCAGCCGCATTTCCAGCTGACCGGCATGCATGCCCTGGAAACCCTCGAACGCATCGTGCGCCGGGGTGACTACATGGGGCCGCTGAACCTGACCTGGATCGGTATTGGCGGCGGTTTCGATGGCCCCAACCCGTTCAACTTCTTCAACTTCATCCACCGCGCGCCGGACGGCTGCACCCTGACTGCCGAATCGTTGCTAAAGAACGTGCTGCCGTTCAACACCATGGCGCTGGCCATGGGCCTGCACCCGCGCTGCGGCAACGAAGACACCATCATCGACCAGCACGGCAAACGCTTCACCTCGGTGCAGCAGGTCCAGCAGACCGTGCGCGTGGCCCATGAGCTGGGTCGCGAGATTGCCAGTGGCAAGGAGGCCCGCGCCATTTACCGCATCGGGCAGCAGTACGACAGTATCGAGCAGACGCTGAAAGCCAATGGCATGGCGCCGAACCGCCAGGCGGGTGAGAAGGGCGTGCCGCAGCGCATTTGATGCGGTTATGGCAGGCCCGGCCTCTTCGCGTGCGTCCCCGCGAAGAGGCCACAAAACGCAACGTGAGTTCTGGCGGTTACCCATAACAACAAAAACGACACCCACGCTTCACACCCAAGGAGGCAACATGGCCACCTATCTCGTCAGCGCCGAAGACTCCGGCACCGACACTGCCAACAGCATTCCCCGGCGCTATGCCTGGGTCGTCTTTGCCCTGACCTTCGGCCTGTTGATCTCCGACTACATGTCGCGCCAGGTGCTCAATGCGGTGTTTCCGCTGCTCAAGGGCGAATGGGCATTGAGCGACAGCCAGTTAGGCTTGCTCAGCGGCATCGTCGCGCTGATGGTCGGCCTGCTGACCTTCCCGTTGTCGCTGCTGGCCGACCGTTTCGGCAGGGTACGCAGCCTGGTGCTGATGGCCGTGCTGTGGAGCCTGGCCACGCTCGGCTGTGGCCTGGCGGAAAACTACTCGCAAATGTTCATTGCGCGCTTTCTGGTCGGGGTCGGCGAGGCTGCCTATGGCAGTGTCGGCATTGCCGTGGTGGTCGCGGTATTCCCCCGCGACATGCGCTCGACGCTGGCCGGGGCGTTCATGGCGGGCGGCATGTTCGGCTCGGTGCTGGGCATGGCCTTGGGCGGGGTGTTGGCCCAGCACCTGGGCTGGCGCTGGGCATTCGCCGGCATGGCATTGTTCGGCCTGGTGCTGGCGATGCTCTACCCGGTCATCGTCAAAGAGGGGCGCATTGCACCCAAGTGCGCGCAGCAGGCGCTGGACAAGGCCAGTCACCCGCTGCGCACCCTGTACAGCAGCCGTTCGGTCATCGCCGCCTATGTCGGCAGTGGCCTGCAGTTGTTTGTCGGCGGCACCCTGATCGTGTGGATGCCCAGCTACCTGAACCGCTATTACGCCATGGGCACCGACCGCGCGGGGGCGATCGCCGCCGTCATCGTGCTGTGCAGTGGTATCGGCATGATTCTCTGCGCCATGCTCTGCGATCACCTTGGGCGGCAGCGCCCCGACCGCAAGATCAGCCTGGCCATCGGCTATTGCCTGGGCAGTTGCGCGCTGCTGAGCATAGCCTTTGCGTTGCCTGCCGGTACCGCGCAACTGGTGCTGATCTGCCTGGGCATGATGATAGCCGCCGGCACCAATGGCCCGTCCAGTGCCATGGTCGCCAACCTGACCCACGCTGCTGTGCATGGCACGGCATTCGCCACCCTGACCTTGGCCAACAACCTGCTGGGCCTGGCCACCGGGCCGCTGATCACCGGTCGGGTGTCTGACCTGATCGGGCTTCAGGCGGCGCTGCAGTGGGTGCCACTGACAAGCATTGCAGCGGCGGCTGTGTTCTTGGTTGCCAAACGTCACTACCACCGCGACATGGATCGTCTGCGCGCCAGGAGTTGAAACTGTGAAACAGCAATTGTCCATCGAGGTGCTCTTCGATTTCGTCTGCCCCTGGTGCCTGATTGGCCAGCGGCACTTGCAGGCTGCGTTGTTGCTGTTGCAGCGTGAGCAGCCACACGTGCAAGTGCAGGTTCACAGGCAGGGCGTGCAGTTGCTGCCGGGGCTGCCAGCCAATGGGGTACCCTTCAAACAGTTCTACCTTCAACGCCTGGGCAGCGAGCAGGCAGTGCGCGAGCGCCAGGCTCAGGTGCGCGCCGCTGCCCGCGTGGTGGGGGAGGATATCGACTTCTCGCGCATCTGCCGCATGCCAAACACCGGCAACGCCCACCGGTTGATGCAGCGCGCCGGCAGTCTGCTTGGCGCGTCGCAACAGCAAGCGTTGCTGGAGCGGCTGTTCATTGCCTATTTCCACCAAGGCCGTGACCTCGGTGATAGCCGCACGTTGCTCGGCATCGCCGAGAGTTGCGGGCTCAAGGCCGCGCAGGTAATCGATTGTTTGCGTGATGATGGCAGCCCGTTCCTCGACGGTGCAGGGCGTGCAGGCAGTGCCGTGCCACGTTATCGCTTCAACCTGGGCCCTCTGATTGCCGGGGTGCGGCCAGCCGAGGCGCTGTTTGCCGCGATGACCGACGCCTTGTCAGAGAGGGTGCAGGCATGAGCCTGCGTATCGCCCTGAACCCCAGCCAACTGCCGGAGCGCAATGGCCGGGTGCTGCTGGCCTGCGAGGGCCGCAGCGTAGCGTTGTTCAATGTCGCCGGTGCGCTCTATGCCATCGACGATAGCTGCCCGCACCAAGGGGCGTCGCTGTGTGGCGGGCGCCTGGAAGGGCGGGTGATCCAGTGCTGTGCCCACGGCCTGCGCTTCGACCTGGCCAGCGGCTACCTGGTCAATTCCAAGGCGTTGAAAGTTACCTGCTACCCGGTGCAGCAGGAGGGTGATGCGGTATTCATCACCCTCGATAGTGACGGGTTTGGGGAGCAGGGCTGACACTGCTTGCCCGCCAGCTGGCCGGCGGCATGCCGTACTGGGCGATGAACCAGCGGGTGAACGAACTGGGCATCGAGTAGCCGAGCATATCGGCAATGCGACCCAGCGAATAGCTGGGGTTCTCCAGGTAGCGCATCACCAGGTCACGTCGCACGCTGTTGATCAGGTCCTTGAAGGTCAACCCGCTTTCTTCCAGCCGCCGCTGCAGCGTGCGTACGTTCATGCCCTGGGTTTGCGCCACTTGCTCGAGGGTGGCCCGCCCCATGGGCAGCAGCAGGTAGATGGTCTTGCGCAACTCCAGCTCCAGCGATGGTTCGCTGCCTGCTGGTAGCGTGTCCAGGTAGCGCCGCGCCAGGCGGGCCATGGCTTCGTTGGCTTGCGGGCTGGCACTGTCGAGGTCGGCGGCAGGGCAGACGATGCCGTTGAACTCGCTGCCAAACACCAGCGTGCAGCCGAAAATGCGCCGGTGAATGGCGGGGTCGGCGGGGGCCGCATGGGTGAAATTGGCGCTGATCGGGTGCCAGTGCGTGCCTAGCAGCGCCGCGCACAAGCGCATCATCACGCCGATAGCCAGCTCGGTGGCCTGGCGGCTACAGGGCGCGCGCTCGCTGATCACCTCTTCGCGAATGACCACGGTCTTGCCAGCTTCTTCGATATGAATGGCCAGCGCGTCATTGAGCAGATGGCGGTACTGCACGATCACCTGCAGCGCATCGCGCAGGTTGCGTTGGTGGCTGAGCAGCAGGCTGATTTCGCCGAAGTCCGACAACTGGCGCAGTTCGGCCATGCGCAAGCCGAAGCTCTCGCATTGGCTGGCGCTGGCGGAAGCTTCCAGCAGGTTGATCACGCTGGCCACCGGGATACGCCGGTTGGGGTCGTCGAGCAACGCCGCGCTGAGGCCCACCTGTGCCAGCAGTTTGTGGGGGTTCAGACCCAGGTGGCGAGACACCTCCAGGTAATTGGTCAAGCTGGCGGCGCGGACGAGGGCAGGCATTTTTTATTGTTATCCCTATTGTTCAGGCAACCTGGCGCTTTCAAGCAGCAGCACAAGGCTGTTGCGACAAAAAGCACTTGGCTTGCAGGTGCACGGGTTTTATAGCCTGCGTGTCATCAATTGAAAAGCAAAGCCCTGTTCGGGCCATTGTCATCAAATGAAAAGTACCTGACGCCCAATGTGAAGCACCCGGGGGGAGGGCTGTTTACTGTGAACCTCAACAGCTACACCGCACACGAGGTTCACCGTGGAAAAACTGCAAACCACTGCCACCGTGTTGATCGTCCCTGGCCTGCGCGACCACGTTGCCGATCATTGGCAGACGCTGCTTGCCAGCCGCCTGGCGAAGGTGCGCAGCGTACCGCCGCTGAAGGTTGACGGCCTTTGCTGCAACGCCCGGGTAGAGGCGATCCAGCGCGAACTGGAGCAGATCGACGGCCAGGTGCTGCTGGTGGCGCACAGTGCCGGCGTACTGATGGTCGCCCACTGGGCCGCACGTTACGGGTGGCCGATCAAGGGGGCTTTGCTGGCTGCACCGCCAGACCTCAACGCGCAATGGCCGGCGCACTACCCAAGCCCAGCCAGCCTGGCTGCTCAGGGCTGGTCGCCGTTGCCAACCACGGCGCTGCCGTTCCCGAGCATTGTCGCGGCCAGCAGCAATGACCACCTGGCCAGCTACGCCGCCGTTAGCGAACTTGCCCACCGTTGGGGCAGTGAACTGGTCAACCTGGGGGCCGTCGGCCATCTCAACCCGGCTTCCGGTTTCGGCCCCTGGCCGTTGGCCGAGGCCCTGATCCGCCGTCTGGACGCCGAAACCCTGTAGTAACGCATGGACGCCCCAGCCACGCCCGCAACAGACGGGCGGCGTAAAAAACAATAACAATACGTGGAGCCATCGTAATGCCAGAACACCGCATTCACCATGCCGTGAAGCCACAGCGCTGCCTGCTCGCCTGCGCCGTCGCCCTGCTCACGCTGCCCGCCGCCCAGGCCGTCGAAGTCGAGACCGGCAATGAAGACTGGGCCGTGCGCTTGGACAATACCGTCAAATACAATTATGGCGTGCGCACGGAAAGCGCCGACAAGCGCATGCTGGGCACGCCCAACAGCAACGACGGTGACTACAACTTCCGCAAGGCCGGCACCAACATCACCAACCGGGTCGACCTGCTGACCGAGCTGGATGTGGTGTATCAGGGCAACACCGGTTTTCGCGTCAGCACTGCCAGCTGGTACGACAAGGCCTACGACAATACCGGCTCCAACAGCAACCCGTTCGTCAATGGCAACGGTGATCAGTCGGGCATCAGCCCCAGCCTCAATGGCCTGCCGGGTACTGGCACACCCCTGGGCAGCCCGCACCTGAGCAACTACGCCCAGCGATACTACAACGGCCCATCGGGCGAAGTGCTGGATGCGTTCGTATTCATGAGCCGTGATGTCGGCGAAGCGTCGCAGGTCAGTGCCAAGCTGGGCCAGCACAACCTGTTCTGGGGGGAAACCCTGCTCAACCCCGTGCATTCGCTGAGCTATGGCCAATCCGGCCTGGACCTGGCCAAGCTGGCGGCCTCGCCAGGCACCGAGGCCAAGGAGCTGTTCGTCCCCCGCAACCAACTGTCGACCTCGTTCCTGGTCAACTCCGAACTCACCTTGGGTGCGCAGTACTTCTTCGACTGGGATGCTGCCCGCTTGCCCGAAGCGGGCACCTACTATGGCGGCGCCGATGTGGTAGGCGAGGGCGCGCAGAGCTTCCTGCTCGGCCACACCGGCACCCCGGGCTTGATCCCGGTGCGCGGAGCGCTGACCACCCTCCGTCGCGGTCATGACCTGACGCCCGGCAAGAGCGGCGACTGGGGCATCATGGCCAGGTGGTCGCCGCAATGGCTGGGCGGCACCCTCGGTTTCTACTACCGCAAGACGTCCGAGATTCTGCCCCAGGCCTGGCTCGACGCGCGCGGCATGACCGTGGCCAGTGGCCCTTTCGGTAACCCGCCGGGCAGCCGCCAGGCGGCGGTCGGCAACCTGTACAACTCGCTGCAAAGCACCACTTACCAGTTTGCCTATGCCGACGACATCGACATCTATGGCCTGAGCCTGTCCAAGGATGTGGGTGGCATCAGCGTCGGCAGCGACCTCAACATCCGCCACAACATGCCGTTGGCGAGTATCCCGGCAATCGTCAGTGCCCCCGGCCAAGGTGGCCTGGGTGGTGGCTTCGGTTTACTGCCGTCGCGCCTGCCCAGCAGCGGGGTGGTCTACGACGTGCCCAAGGATGGTGACAGCCTGAGCGCCACTGGCGACACCCTGCATTTCACCGTCAACGGCCTGATGACGATGGGTGACACGCCGCTGTTCGACTCGGCAACCCTGCTGGGTGAGCTGTTCTACAGCAACCTGCTCAAGCTCGATGGCCACAACGAGGCTTTGTACAAAGGCAAGGGCAGCTACCGCGGCATCGACAAGGCGACCCGCGACAACTGGGGTATCGCCGTCAACTTCACCCCCACCTGGTACCAGGTGTTGCCGGGCATGGACTTGAGCATGCCGTTGTCGGTCAACGTCGGCCTGGACGGTGTCTCGCCAGTGCAAGGCGGCGGCGCCGAAAACACCGGCAATTACGCGGTGGGCTTGAGCGCTGCGATCTACAACCAGTACTTCGTCGACCTCAAGTACGTCGACAGCTTCGGTGAGACCAAGGCCTGCAAGGACGGCCAGACCGACGGCAGCACCCCCAATGCCCTGGACGGCGAACAGGATTACACCTGCTACGGCGGCGGCTACGCCTCCTTCTCCGGCGGTGGCGCCACCACCGAAGACCGTGGCGCGCTGTACCTGACCGTCAAGACGACCTTCTGAGCCCTGTTTCCTACCGCCTACACAGGAAGACAACCATCATGACCTTCGTACGTACCCTGCTGGCCTCGTGCCTGTCGCTGGCCGCGCTCAACGCCGCCCAGGCTGCCGTTTCCCCTGACCAGGCTGCACACCTGGGCACCAACCTGACCACCCTCGGCGCCGAAAAGGCCGGCAATGCCGACGGCTCTATCCCGGCCTACCAAGGCGGCCTGCTTACCCCGCCGGCCAGCTATCAGAGCGGCGCCAGCATGCGCCCCGACCCGTTTGCCAGCGAGAAGCCGTTGCTGGTCATCGATGGCAAGAATGCCGATCAGTACAAGGGGCAACTGACCGCCACTACCCTCGAACTGCTCAAGCGCTACCCCAGCTACCACGTTGACGTGTACCCGACGCACCGCAGCGTTGCGCTGCCGCAGGCGGTGCTGGACAACACCCGCAAGAACGCCACCGGCGCCAGAAGCCAGGAGGGCGGCACTGCCGTGGACAATGTGCTGCCGGGCATTCCGTTCCCCATTCCGCAGAACGGCGCCGAGGCCATGTGGAACTTCCTGCTGCGCTACCAGGGCGTGAGCATGACCGCCAAGTACGACTCGTGGAACGTCGATGCTGCCGGCAAACCGTCATTGTCGACCACAGGCCAGGCGCACATCAGTTACCCGATCTACGAGGACATGACCAGGCCGATCGGCGCCAAGGACACCTATTACCAGATGAAACTGGTGTACACCGGGCCCGCACGCCGTGCCGGTGAAGCAATGATGCTGCGCGACGCTGCCAACCCGCTGGTGCAGCCGCGCAGCGCCTGGCAGTACCTGCCGGGCCAGCGCCGGGTCAAGCTGGCACCTAACCTGGCCTACGACACGCCCAACCCGGGCACCTCCGGCTCTGGCACCTACGATGACGTGTTCGTCTTCAACGGCGCGCTGGACCGCTACGACTGGACCCTGGTCGGCAAGCAGGAGATGTATGTGCCTTACAACACCTACCAGCTGACCTACAACACCGATGTCAAGCAGTTGATCACCCCCAACCACCTGGCGCCGCAGTTTGTACGTTGGGAAAAACACCGCGTGTGGGTGGTGGAAGGCAAGCTCAAGGACGGCGCGCGTCACATCTACCACAAGCGCCGCTTCTACCTCGATGAGGACAGCTGGATCGCGTTGGCCTCGGACCAGTACGACGCCCGTGGCCAGCTGTACCGGGGGTCGTTCGCCTTCCTCACCCAGAGCTATGACAAGCAGACCCCGGACGCCACGCCGTTCATGATCTACGACCTCATCGGGGGCACCTACAACCTCAACGGCGTGGTCGGTGCCTACGGCGGCATCCGTTACATCGACCCGTTGTCGAAAACCCAATGGTCGCCCGATTCGCTGGCCGGCAACGGCATTCGCTGAACGCACGGAGCAGAGGTTCCAATGTCTGTCTTCAAACGATGCAGCGTGGTGATGCTGGCCCTGGTTGCGCTGCAGGGTGCAGCCTTGGCTGCGCCATTCACCGATGTGCTGGATGTGCCCGCCATGCCCAGCGCCCTTGCCAGCAGTAGCGCCCTGCGTGATGTGACCTTGGCCGGGCAGCGCCTGGTCGCGGTCGGCCCGCGCGGGCACATCCTGTATTCCGATGACCACGGCGCGCACTGGCAGCAAGCCCAGGTGCCGGTCAGCGCCGACCTGAATGCGGTGAGCTTCGCCACGCCCGAGCTGGGCTGGGCGGTGGGCCACGACGGCGTGGTCCTGCACAGCCGTGACGGTGGCATGCACTGGCAAAAACAGCTGGACGGCCGGGTACTGGCCGAACAGCTGCCAGGCGCGGACACCGACAATGCCTTGCTCGACGTGTGGTTCGGCGATGCCCGCACGGGCTACGCGGTGGGGGTGTTCAACCTGCTGCTTCGCACCACGGATGGCGGCAAGCACTGGCAGCCGTGGCTCGACCACAGCGACAACCCGCAAGGCCTGCACCTGACCAGCCTGGCCGCGGTGGGCGACGAGTTGTTCATCACGGGCGAGCAGGGCCTGTTGCTGAAGTGGGACGGCAAGCGCTTCGCTCGCGTTGGCACACCCTACGCCGGCACCCTGTTCGGTGCTGTCGGCAAGCCCGGCGTGCTGCTGATATACGGCCTGCGCGGCCACGCCTACCGCAGTACCGATGGCGGCCAGCAGTGGCAACTGATCGACACCGGGATCAACGCCAGCCTCACCGCCGCCGGTATCGACCGTGACGGGCAATTCTGGCTTGCCAGCCAGGCCGGTGACCTGCTGCTCAGCCGCGATGACGGCGCCAGCTTCAGCCCGGTACCCCACAGCCCCCGCAGCCCAGTCACCGCACTCGTCAGCGATGCCGGTAACGGCCTGGTGCTGGTGGGCGAGCGGGGCACGCGCAACCTGGCCGGTAACCCCACGCTGCACCCCTGACAAGAGAAGACCCTGATGGCCGCTACCCGCCAAGATACGCTTCCGGTAATCCGCAACCTCGCCGATTTCGACCCACGCTCGGGCAATTGCCTGGAACGCCTGGTGTTCAACCATCGCTGGCCATTTCTGCTGTGCATGCTGCTGGCAACGTTGGTGCTGGGCTTCATGGCGGCGACGCGCCTGGAGCTGCGCCCCAGCTTTGACAAAATGCTGCCGCAGAGCCACCCCTACATACAGAACTACCTGGAAAACCGCGCTTCGCTGCGCGGATTGGGCAATGCGGTACGGGTGGTGGTAGAGAACACCCACGGTGATATCTTCGACCCGGGTTACCTGCAGACCCTGCGCCATATCAACGACGAACTGTTCCTCAGCCAAGGCGTGGACCGGGCATGGGTGAAGTCCTTGTGGAGCCCGGCGGTGCGATGGACCGAGGTTACCGAGGAGGGTTTCCAGGGCGGGCCGGTCATGCCTGACGGGTATCAAGGCGCAGCCGGTGATATCGAACAGCTAAGGCAGAACATCGAGCGTGCCAACATCGTCGGCAGCCTGGTAGCGCGCGACTTCAAGTCGAGCATGCTGGTGGTGCCGCTGCTGGACCAGGACTCAGCCACCGGCAAAGGCCTGGACTACCATGCCTTTTCGCAAAAGCTCGAACAATTGCGCAGTCAGTACCAGGCCAGCGGCCAGTACCGCATTCATGTGATCGGCTTCGCCAAGCTGATGGGCGACCTGATCGACGGCCTGATCCAGGTGATGGCGTTCTTTGCGCTGGCTGTGCTGACCAGCCTGGTGATCATCTACTGCTATACCCGCTGTGTACGCAGCACCTTGCTGGTGGTGGTGTGTTCGCTGACTGCGGTGGTATGGCAGCTGGGTATCGTCGCCTGGCTGGGCTATGCCATCGACCCGTATTCGATCCTGGTGCCGTTCCTGATCTTTGCCATCGGCGTGTCGCACGCGGCGCAGAAGATGAACGGCATCCTTCAGGACATAGGCCGCGGTACGCACCGGCAGATTGCCGCCCGCTATACCTTCCGCCGCCTGTTCGTGGCCGGGGTCACCGCACTGCTGGCCGATGCCGTGGGCTTTGCGGTGCTGATGCTGATCGATATTCCGGTGATCCAGGACCTGGCAATCACCGCCAGCATTGGTGTGGCGGTGCTGATTTTTACCTCGTTGCTGTTGATGCCGGTGGCGCTGTCCTATGTCGGTGTGGGCCGCAAGGCAGCCGAGCGAGCGCTGCGTATCGATGCTCGCGCGGATCAGCACCGTGGCTTCGGCCGGCTGTGGGCGCTGCTTGACCGATTCACCGAACGCAAGTGGGCCAGTGCTGCACTGCTGGCTGCCCTGGCGTTGGCCGCCCTAGGCACCTGGGGTAGCCTCCAGCTGAAAATCGGCGACCTCGACAGTGGCGCCCCCGAGCTGCGTGCGGACTCGCGCTACAACCTCGACAACGCTTACATCACCCAGCACTACGCACTGTCCAGCGATACCTTCGCGGTCATGGTCAAGACGGCCCCCGAAGGCTGCCTGCAATACCAGACACTGATCCTCGCCGACCGCCTGGCCTGGGAGCTGCAGCAACTGCCGGGTGTGCAGACCACCGTGTCGCTGGCAAACGCGGTGCGCCAGATCACTGCGGGTACCTACGAAGGCAACGCGCGCCTGAACAGCCTGCAGCGCAACCAGGACGTGCTCAACTACGCCGCCCAGCAAGCCTCGGTCAACGCCCCGGAGCTGTTCAACAACGACTGTTCACTGATGCCGGTGATCGCCTACCTCAAGGACCACCGCGCCGACACGCTGGCCCAGGTGGCTGTAGCGGCTGAGCGTTTCGCCCAGGCCAACAGCAATGCTGACCACCAATTCCTGCTGGCCGCCGGCAGCGCCGGCATCGAGGCCGCCACCAACGAGGTGGTGCGCGAGGCCAACCACCGCATGCTGTTGCTGGTGTACCTGGCGGTGACCCTGTTCTGCCTGGTCACCTTCCGCAGCTGGCGAGCGACGCTGGTGGCAATCCTGCCGCTGATGCTTACCTCGGTGCTGTGCGAGGCGTTGATGGTGGCCATGGGCATCGGCGTCAAGGTCGCCACCTTGCCGGTGATCGCCCTGGGGGTGGGCATTGGCGTGGACTACGCGCTGTATCTGCTCAGCGTGCAGTTGCACTACCAGCGCGCCGGCCTGAGCCTGGCCCACGCCTACCAGAAAGCCCTGGCCTTCACCGGTCGGGTGGTGGGGCTGGTCGGTATCACCTTGGCCGCTGGCGTAGCCGGCTGGGCTTGGTCGCCAATCAAGTTCCAGGCCGACATGGGCCTGCTGCTGACCTTCATGTTCCTGTGGAACATGCTCGGCGCGCTGGTGCTGATACCCGCGTTGTCGCACTTCCTCCTGCGCGGCCAGGGCGCCCCGGCAGCTGCCGATGCCCAGGCGCCGGCGCTTTCGCAAACCCAAGAAACCGAGTGCTCGCCTCATGTCTGATTACCTTGCGCCACTGCGCGACATGGATTTTCTGTTCAACGAAGTGTTCGACATCCCGACCTGGTGGGCGCAAACGCCCGAACTGGCCGAGGTGGTCGATGGTGACACTGCCCGGGCCATACTCGAGCAGGCCGGCAAGCTGATTGCCGAGCGAGTGGCGCCGCTCAACCGCAGTGGCGACGAGCAGGGCTGCCGCTGGGAGGCTGGCCTGGTACGCACGCCCGACGGCTTCGCCGATGCCTACCGGGCATTTGCCGCTGACGGCTGGGTCGGTGTGGCCGGCGACCCGGCCTACGGCGGCATGGGCATGCCGAAGGTGATCGGCGCCCAACTCGAAGAGATGCTCAATGCCGCCAACCTGTCGTTTGGCCTGTACCCGATGCTGACCGCCGGGGCCTGCCTGGCACTGCTCAACCATGCCAGTGAGGCTTTGCAGGCGCTGTACCTGCCACCCATGTACCAAGGGCGTTGGGCCGGTTCGATGTGCCTGACCGAGCCCCACGCCGGCACCGACCTGGGCCTGATCCGCACCCGGGCACAACCCCTCGCCGACGGCGGCTACCGCATCAGCGGCACCAAGGTCTTCATCACTGGCGGCGAGCAGGACCTGACCGAGAACATCATCCACCTGGTGCTGGCGCGGTTACCGGATGCCCCGGCCGGCCCCAAAGGCATCTCGCTGTTCCTGGTGCCCAAGGTGCTGGTCGACGCCGACGGCGTGCTTGGCGAGGCCAATGCAGTGAGCTGCGGCTCGATCGAGCACAAGATGGGCATCAAGGCCTCGGCCACCTGCGTGATGAACTTCGACGGCGCCATCGGCTACCTGGTCGGCGAGCCGAACAAGGGCCTCAATGCCATGTTCACCATGATGAACTACGAGCGCCTGGGCGTGGGTATCCAGGGGCTGGCGCTGGGCGAGCGGTCTTATCAGGGGGCCATCGCTTATGCCCGTGATCGTCTTCAAGGCCGCGCGCCGTCGGGTGTCGAAGCGCCGTCGCAGTCTGCCGACCCGATCATCGTCCACCCGGACGTACGCCGCATGCTGCTGACCATGAAAGCGCTGAACGAAGGCGGGCGGGCATTTTCCACCTACGTGGCGTTGCAGTTGGACCTGGCCAAATACAGCGACGACCCGGCTACACGCGCCAATGCCGAGGCCAAGGTGGCGTTGCTTACGCCGGTAGCCAAAGCCTTCCTCACCGACATGGGACTGGAGACTACCCTGCACGGCCAGCAGGTGCTGGGTGGCCACGGCTATATCCGCGAGTGGGGCCAGGAGCAGTTGATTCGTGACTGCCGCATTACCCAGATCTACGAAGGCACCAATGGCATCCAGGCGCTCGACCTGGTAGGGCGCAAGCTATTTGGTGATGGCGGCAAGGCCTACCGTGGCCTATCTGACGAAATCGTCAGCTTTGCCCAGGCGCTGCCAGTGGCGCACGCCGAGTTCAGTGCGCCACTGCTGGCTGCCGTGCACAACCTTGACGAACTGAGTGCGTGGCTGCTCGACCGCAGCCAAGGCAACCCACGCGAGCTTGGCGCGGCGGCGGTGGAGTACCTGCACGTGTTTGGCTACACCTTCTACGCCTACCTGTGGGCGCGCATGGCCGTGGTGTGCCAGGGCCAAGCGGCACCTGAGCCGTTCCACCTCAGCAAGCTCGGTACCGCGCGCTTCTACTTTGCACGCCTGCTACCACGCATCCATTCGCTCAGCGCCAGTGTCAGGGCTGGCAGCGATAGCCTGTACCTGCTCAAGGCCGAGCAACTGTGATGGCCACCAACATACTCACCACTCGCGTCATGCCCCGGGCCGAGCAGGCCTATGCCTATCCGCTGCTGATCAAACGCCTGCTGCTGTCGGGTGTGCGCTACCAGCCCAACCAGGAAATCGTCTACGCCGACAAGCTGCGCTACACCTACACCACGTTGCTGGAACGCATCCAACGGCTGGCCAACGTGCTGACCACGGCCGGGGTCAAGCCTGGCGACACGGTGGCATTGCTCGACTGGGACAGCCACCGGGCACTGGAATGTTTCTTTGCCGTACCAATGCTGGGCGCGGTTTTGCATACGGTGAACGTGCGGCTGTCCAGCGAGCAGGTGCGCTACACCATGAACCACGCCGAGGATCGGTGGGTACTGGCGCATGACGACTTCCTGCCATTGATGCAGCAGCTATGCGCCGACCTGCCGGCAGTCGAGGGCATCATCCGCCTCAGCGACGGCGCTGCCGCCGCGCAGACAGTGCCTTTGCTGGGCGAATACGAAGCCATGCTGGCGGCTGCAGCGCCACAGTTCGAATTTGCCGACTTCGACGAAAACTCGCTGGCCACACTGTTCTATACCAGCGGTACCACCGGCAACCCCAAGGGGGTGTACTTCAGCCACCGGCAACTGGTGCTGCATACCCTGGTCGAGCAGGGCACCTTGGCCGCGTGTGGGGAGGTACCGTTGCTGCGCACCGGCGATGTGTACATGCCGATCACGCCCATGTTCCACGTGCATGCCTGGGGCGTGCCCTATGTGGCCACGGCGCTGGGCATCAAGCAGGTCTACCCCGGGCGCTACGAGCCCAACCGCCTGGTGCGCCTGTTCCATGACGAGGGGGTGACGTTCTCCCATTGCGTACCGACGGTGCTGCAAATGATGCTCGACAGCGAGCAAGGGCGCTGCACCGACCTGACCGGCTGGAAGATGCTGCTGGGCGGCAGCGCCCTGACGCTGAGCCTGGCCCAGCGTGCCAGCGCACGCGGCATCAGTGTGCATTGTGGCTACGGCATGTCGGAAAGCTGCCCGCTGCTCAGCATCACCCACCTGAGCACCGACTTGCTGGCACAGCCCATGGCGCAGCAACTGCCGCTGCGCATCGATGCCGGTGTGCCGCTTGCCTTGGTGGACCTGCGCATCGTCGATAGCGAGGGCAGGGAAGTACCGCACGATGGTGCGAGCCTGGGCGAAATCGTGGTGCGCGCGCCTTGGCTGAGCCAGGGTTACCTGCACGAACCGGAGCAAGGCGCGGCGCTGTGGCTGGGTGGCTGGATGAATACCGGTGACCTGGCCTGTATCGACTCGCTGGGCGTGGTGCGTATCCGCGATCGCATCAAGGATGTGATCAAGACCGGTGGCGAGTGGATCAGTTCGGTGGCGCTGGAAAACCTGATCAGCCAGCACCCGTCCGTCGCCTCGGTCGCGGTGATCGGTATTCCTGATCCACAGTGGGGGGAACAACCTTTGGCCTTGGTGGTCTGTCATGACGGTGTGCAGTTGGACCAGCCGGCATTGGCCAGGCACCTGCAGCCGTATGTTGACAGCGGGCACCTGGCCAAATGGGCGATACCGCGGCAGGTGCGGTGTGTGGACGAGATCCCCAAGACCAGTGTCGGCAAGATCGACAAGAAACGCATTCGCCAGACTGCAATATAGAAGTGGCTTGCGATGCTTGGGGGCGCCTTGCGCCCCATCTTGTTGCTGGCGGGGTCTTTGCCCGCGCGCTCAGCAGCCCCAAAACCCCGCCAAACAAGGGAATGGCGGTTGACTTAAGTTCACCCACGTAAAGTTAGGTAAAAGCGGCCACGGCATATACACGGATCAGTATTGTGGTTTGTACTGTCCAGTTAAAGATGCCATTGATGAACACACTTCCGTCGCAGCCAAGCGCTGAACGCGGGGCGTTCTCCGGTTTCGAGGCGTGTCGCAATTCCCAACAGGGCCCCGTGGTGATCCTTGCCTCCGGCGCTTCTGCCAAACATTTTCCGCTGGGCGAGTTTGCGCACTTGCCCATCATCGCCATGAATGGCTCGGTCGCCATGACCGCCGAACACGGCATCAAACCCTTCTTCTACGTGTGCACCGACAAAAGCTTTTGCCAGCAACAGCCGGCCTTGTTCGCCACTGCCGTGCGCGACAGCGAACGCCTGGCCTTGTGGCCAGAGCAGTATGCGCGTACCGATGTGCCAGCTCACACCCAGTGTTATGCCTTGCACAAAGCCGATATGCCGAGCCTGCTGGACGGTTTGCGCGGCCATGGTGACAGTTGCGTGTGCAACCGGGCACTGTGGAGCAAACGCAGCCGCTCGATCGCCTTCAGTAAAGACATGGGCCATGGCTTTTTCGATGCCCGCACGGTGGCTTATGTGGCCTTGCAGTTGGCCTATCACCTGGGCTTCGAGGAAGTGTTGCTGGTGGGGGTTGACCTCGACCAGAGCGTCGGGCGCTTTTACGAGGACGGCCAAGGCCCGTCTTCGCCGTGCGGGCTCGATCAGCATTGGGACAGCCGCATCCTGCCGTCGTTGAAGCTGATGGCCAGGGAAGTGGTCAGCGAGCATTTCCACGTCTACAACCTGTCGGCAACATCACGCATTCCCGCTGAGCTGATACCCAAGGTCACGCTCAGCCAGGCGCGGCACATTGCCGGCTGCGCAATGAACTGAGCAAGAAAGCGGGTGCATCAAGGACTGTGGATGCGTACAGTGGGCCGATCGCAACTTGCAGGAGCCTGCTATGTCCAGCGCATTCACGATCATGCCATCGCCCGTCGGCATGCTGACCCTTGTGGCCCGTGGCAATTGCCTGGCAGCCGTATTGTGGGAAGAGGAGCGGGAAAACCGCGTACGCCTGGGCGCACTGCACCGGGACGACCAGTGCCCGGTACTGCGGGAAACCGCTCGCCAGCTGGGCGAGTACTTTGACGGCAAGCGCCAGCGTTTCGAGCTGGCACTGGACTTTGCCGGTACTGAGTTCCAGCGCCAGGTGTGGGCCGCGTTGCTGGCGATACCGTTCGGCGAAACCCGCAGCTACAGCGACATTGCCCGGCAGCTCGGCAACCCCAGGGCGGTACGCGCGGTTGGCGCTGCCAATGGCCGCAACCCGATTTCGATCATTGCTCCCTGTCACCGGGTAATCGGCGCGTCGGGCAGCCTGACCGGCTTTGCCGGTGGCCTGGCGGCCAAGCAGTATCTGCTGGCGCTGGAAGGGCGGCAAAGCCTGGCACTGGACCTGTAAGGCGTCAACCGAACCCGCTGGCGATCAGGCAGGCCAGCACAGCCAGCACCGAACCGGCGATCAGGGTGTATTGCCGCCGGGCCTGACGTGCGCGGGGCCCGACCTCACGCAGGTACTCGCCGGGCGTAGGCGCATCGGGCCGATGGCGCAAACCCTCGGCCACATCGGCAAGTTGACCCTGAATCAGCAAGCCGACCAGACAGTAGGTGCAGGCGTAACTCAGCAACGCTAGAAACAGATAGATCATGCAAGGTACGGTGCCAAGGGCAGGGTGATCGCGCTGGCACTGCGGGTGTCGAGTACGACCAGCCCTTCACTGTGGTCATCCAGGCTGGCCAGCAAGTGCCCCTGGCTGTCCCATGCTGCAGAACCGCCAGCACCGATGAAGGTGTCGGCCGGCCCCACGCAGTTGGCCATCAATACCGGCATGCCCAGCTCGCGTGCCACCTCTGGGTAGTGCGCATATCCCTCGCGGATACCCTTGGCGGTTTTCGCAACGCTGACCAGGTACAAGTCGGCACCGCGCTCGCGGGCCACGGCGGCATGCGCCAGGAACATCGATTCGTAGCAGATCGCCGGCGCCACCCGGTGTTCACCCACCTCCAGCAGCAATGCCTGATCACCTGGGGTGAAGTAAGGCAGCTCATCATCATGCAAGCGCTGCTTGGCATAGGCCTGGCGGGGCGCCTCAGGGCAGAAGATGGGCATGCCGATGCGTATGCCGTCGGGCGTCGGCAATGGCAGGCCCACGGCAACGGTAATGCCCAAGCGGTCGCAGGCTGCCTGCAGCGGGTCCAGGCGCGCGGAGGTGACGGGCAGGGCGGCCTGGCGCGCCACACTCGGCTCATAGCCGGTCAGCGACAGCTCGGGGAACACCACCAGTTCGGCACCCAGGGCCGCGGCCTGCTCGATGCAAACCAGATGGCGCTGGAGGTTGCCTGGCAAATCGCCCTTGAGCGACGCCAGTTGTACGGCGCACAGTTTCATCAGAACCATTCCCTGGTGAAGATTGACGTGCCGAGCATACTATCGGCACCAACGCCTGTTCCAGTGAAGGGTTTTTCAGGAAGCCTGGGGTGCGCAGCAAAACGCCCCCCGACCTGCGCAGCCACGGTACCTTGTGCCATGCTGTCCAGTGACAGCGCCATGCGCACGGCCCGCGCAAAGGCGGGCAGGGTGCTACCAGCGGAGGAACACTGTAATGGCACGGTTTCGGCGGATGATCGCCAATATCCGGGGACGGGATCTGGCCGTGGGCGATATCCATGGCCACTTCCAGCGCCTGCAACAATGCCTGGATGCGGTAGGGTTCGATCCGGCGGTGGACCGACTGTTCAGCGTAGGTGACCTGGTCGACCGTGGGCCGCACAGCGAGGCAGCGCTGGACTGGCTGGCCCAGCCTTGGTTCCATGCCGTCCAGGGCAATCATGAGGCCTTGGCAATCACCCGCGTGCGCGGTGGGCGGCTCGACCTGGGCATGTACCGCGCCGCCGGGGGTGGTTGGTTCCTCGACTTGCCGCGGCGCGAGCAACTGCGTTTCGTGGAGCGTTTCGAGCAGTTGCCGATTGCCATGGAAGTGGAGAGTGCGGACGGTCTGGTAGGCCTGCTGCATGCCGACAGCCCGTTTGCCGACTGGGCAGTCTTACGCTCCTGGCTGGAGCTGGATGACGACCCTGACGTGCGCCAAGTGTGCCAGTGGTCACGTCGGCGCCTGAAAGAGGGTGACACCCAACCGGTGCAGGGCCTGCGAGCCCTGCTGGTCGGCCACACCCCGGTGCTGGAGGCCAAGCTGCTAGGCAATGTGTGGCACCTGGACACGGGGGGCTGGGCCAGCGGTCATTTCACCTTGGTCGACATGCGCACCTTGCAACGGGTCAGCCCCAGGCCAGATGCAGCAACAACGCCCCTGCCAACATCACCAGCATGACCCCCGAGGCCCGCTCCAGCCACGCCAGGCTGCGGGCGAAGCGCCGCAGTACCCGCTGGTTGCCGATGGCCACGGCGACAAGCAAGTCCCAGAGCAGGACGATGCTGAACATCCATAGGGCGTAGGCCGTTTTCCAGCCGGGGCTGACGCTGGCGACCATGCTGGCCAGGCTGGCATAGAACAGCGCGTTCTTGGGGTTGAGGATGCCGGATAGGAAGCCCATGCCCAAACTGCGCCACCAGCCATGCACCCGCTGGCTGCCGGCGACTGAGCCCAGGCTGGTTTGCCCGGCATGGCGCAGGAACAGCACGCCGATGTACAGCAGGTAGCTGGCGCCGGCCAGTTGCAGGGTGGTGAACAGCAGGCTGCCCTGCTGCAGTACCGAAAGCCCGGTGAAGGCGATGACGATGAACGCGCCATTGGCCAGCGCTATGCCCAGGCAAGCGCCGCTGGCGATGCGCCAGCCGCTGTTGATCGCGTTGCGTGCGACCAGGAAAAAGTCCGGGCCAGGTGAGAGCAGGGCAAGGAAGTGGGCCAGGGCGATGATCATGAATTGTTGCATTGGGGGCTGCTCTGCGGAAAAACCGCAGTCTGCTGCCGGGCCCGTTCTGGCGTATTGAACAATATTGCACCTGCAGCGGCCTTCAGTTTCCGCGGTACTGCCCCGGCGTAACCCCCACATGGGCCTTGAACACCCGCTGGAAATGGCTTTGGTCAGCAAAGCCAAGCTGGTAGGCCACTTCCGCCAGGGCCAGCCCTTCACTCAACAGTTGCCGCCCGCGATTGACCCGGGCATTGAGCAGGTAGGCATGCGGGGTAAACCCGGTAGCCGCTCGAAACGCGCGGATCAGTTGATAGCGCCCAAGCCCGGCCTCCCGCGCCAACACCTCCAGGCTCAATTGCGCAGGGTCCTGGTGTTCGATGCGTGCAAGCAACCCGCTCAAGGTGGCGGCTTTCAGGACGGGGGCCGCTGCCAGCGGTGGGTGCGCGGCAACGTCCAGGTCCCCCAGAAAGGCAATCAGCGCCGCATCTTTCTCGCCATTGCAGGCACTGGAAAACAGTAACCTGTTCAGCGCGCAGAACTGCCGATACACCTCAGCCTCCCTGCAAATACGCACCGGTTCCCCGGCTTCGATACCGCCAAGGCCCGACTCCAGGCGTAACTGCGTCAGCCAGTCGGCATCCACATGCAGCATCTGATAGCTCCACGCCAGGCCGGGTGCCGGATTGCAGGCATGCACGCGGTGGGCCGGGACCAGTACCAGCGTGCCGGGTGCCAAGTGATGCTGCCCGTCGGCAGCCCCGGTGAAATGGCTGCGGCCAGCATCCACCGCACCGATGGAAAACGTCGGGTGGCTGTGGGCCTTGTAGCAGGCCCGGCTGTGGCAGGCGCGCCGGCTTTCGACATGTGCCAGGGCCGGGTCGCGCCACAGGGCGGCGTGGGAACGGGGCATTACAGGCTCCTCGGTATTGTCGGCAGGGTAACAGGTGCCGCGCACCCGTACAGTTTTTATCGCTGGCTGTTACTTGACCGCAGGGCCCGGAACGCGCCGAAATAGAGGGCTGTTGTCAGAGGAAAACGAGAATGGACCTTTCAAGCCTGCTGCTCTTCATCCCCGCTTGCTTCGCCTTGAACATGGCGCCAGGGCCCAACAACCTGTTGTCACTGCACAACGCCAGCCGTTACGGCCTGCGCACCGCCTGTGTGGCCGGCGCCGGCCGTATCCTTGCCTTCTGCGGCATGATCGCCCTGGCAGCGATGGGCCTGGCAGTGGTGTTGCATACCAGCGAATACCTGTTCCTGGCCATCAAGGTGGTGGGCGCGGCCTACCTGTTCTACATCGCCTGGCAACTGTGGCGCGCACCTGTGAGCGAGGCCGTGGTGGCAAGCGATCACCCAGGCGGCACTTGGCGCCTGGCGCGCCAGGAGTTCTGGGTGGCGGCCGGTAACCCCAAGGCCATCCTGATCTTCACCGCCTTCCTGCCGCAGTTCGTCTCGGTCGGTAGCAGCACCCCGGTGAGTGAGCAGTTCCTTTGGCTGGGTGTGTTGTTCCTGCTGCTGGAATGGGCGGCCATTGCCATCTACTCAGGCCTGGGCGCCTACATGCAGCGCTGGTTCAGCCAGCCCGGCCCACGCCGGATGTTCAACCGGGTCAGCGCCTCCTTGCTGGGCTGCGCGGGCCTCGGTCTGCTGGCTGCGCGCCGCTAGAACTGCCAGCGCACGCCCAGGTTAACGCCGCTGGCTTCCTGCTGGCGGCTGTCCAGGTTGGCGGTGTACTGCACGCCGCCATGCAGGCTCAGCGCTTCGTTGACCTGCGCTACCACACCGCTTTCCAGTTGCACTGAGGTATAGCGGTAATCGGTCTTGATCTTGTCTGCGTCATCGAAGCTCAAGGTGTCGCGCCCACCGTCGCCGTGCCACAGGTTGACCTGCGCATAGGGCTGCAACAGGCGCCCGCTGCTCCCCGTGAACGCACCCTCCAGGCGCAGGCCCAAACGGCCGGTCAGCTCGACCTGGGCGTCATGACTGATGCGCGAGACGCTGTCGCTGGCGCTGTCCAGCGCGACCTTTTGCGCAATCAGCTGAGCTTGCGGTTCCACGCGCCAGTGCTCGGACAGGGTGATGGGGTAGCCCGATTCCAGTGAAGCTGTCAAGGCGTGGCCGTCGAGGTTCAGCGTGTCGCCACGCTCGGAGCGGGCGCGGCCATCCAGGCGGGTGTATTGCAACACCGCGTCCAGGTACGCGCCCTGTGGCCCGACCAGCGTCCAGTAGGTGCCCACGCTATCGCCATCGAGCTTCAGGTCGCCCACGCTGCGGTCGTGAACGGCCAGGGCAAACCCTTTGACGTCGGCGTCCAGGCGGCTATGGCTTACGTAGATACCAACATGCTGGCGGTAACCGTTCTCGCCAACCTTGGCATACAGGTCCTGGCCCACCTTGAAACCGTACAGGTCGCCATCCAGGCTCGGGCTGACGGTGCCGCTCCATTGCTGGCGCAGCGTGCCGCCGTAGGATTGCCCCCAGCTGGCGGGGAAGGCGCTTTCACCCTGCAGTAACAGCTGGTCGCCCTGGCGTTGGTGGAAGGTGCCCAATGCCTGACGGGCGATGATCGCGGCACCCCGCGGCGCTGCGGCATACACCGGGACCTCGGGGCGGTACAGCGGCAGGCTTTGGCCCTGCACCGGCGCCGGCAGCTCGGCCTGGCCGGGCGCTGGCGCAGCGACGGGCGGGGTGACGGCCGGGGCGATCACGGGCGGCTCGCCCGGTGCCGGCACAGGGGCTGGGGCGGGTGGCGCAACCAGCGTCGAGCGCAGGTACCAGCTGTTTTCACTGCCGGCAGTGACGCCCCCTTTGAACAGCCGATAGTCGTAGGCTCCGGCCGATAGCCTTTGGGTCTGTACAAAGGCGGTGGCCGTGCTGGTGGCGCCGTCACGGGCTTCGACCACCTGGATGCCGTTCTGCGCCGTCGCCGCACCTGCGCCGTTGAGGTTGTTGATGAGCACCTGGGTAGAGCCGGCGATGGCGCCGCGGCTGACCACCAGGCGATCGGAAGCAGCGCCATCGCCGGCCAGCACGCTGTTCAGGCGCAGGGTGCCGTTGTTGCCGGTGTAATCGCCCTCGATGCTCAAGCGGCCCATGGCATCATTGCCGGCGGTGAGGTCAAGTGTGCCTGCGTTGCTGATTGCGGCGCGCTGGCCAGGGGCAAACGCAGTGATCACCCCTTGGCGTGAAGTGATGCTGCTGCTGGCGTCGAGGGTGAGGCTGCCCGTGCTGCTGTCACTGTCGCCCAGTACCAGCGTGTCATCCAGTGCCAGCCGGCTGCCGTTGTTCAGCGCCACGCGTTCCCAGTTCACATAGTGGGCACCGCCTGCCGGCTGGCTGGCATCGAACGTCAGGCTGTCGTCACCTTCGCCGCCGTCCAACGTGATACTCAGCACCTCGGGCGTAAGGCCTTTGAGCAGTGCCGTGTCATCACCTGGCCCAGCATCCACGCGCCCGCCAATACGGCCTCCGTCCCAGGTGAAGCGGTCGTTGCCAGAGCTCAGCAACACATCGCCGCCAACCTGGCCACCGTGCACCAGCACCTGGTCGTCGCCACCGCTGACGCTGATGTTGCCGCCGATGTTGCCATTGAAGACTTCGATGTAGTCCTTGTCGAAGGCCGTGATGACGTTCCGGTCGACGTTGCCGCCACGCATGATGAAGGTGTTCTCGTCCAGCCGCATGTTGACGTTGCCGATACGCCCGTCGTCCATTTCGGCATAGTCGCCGCTGTCGAACGTGCCCTTGATCCAGCCGCCGCTCATGTGAAAGGTGTCCAGGCCATCACCCTGGTTGAGGTTGCCTTCGATGACGCCGCCGCTCATGACGAAGTCATCGATGCCAGCGCCTTGGTTGACGTTTCCGCCGACGCTGCCAGAGGCCATGTCGATGCTGTCTCTGCCGGCGCCAAAGGTTACGTCGCCGGTAATGGCGCCGCTACCGGATGCCGGGAATACCAGGCGGTTATCGCCGCTGCTGTCCACCAACGCGGGTGCGGTGCCGCTGTCACAGGTGTAGGTGTCGTTACCCGGGCCGGGTGCGAAGGTGCAATTTGCTTGGGCGGGCGTGACCATGCCCAGCAGCGGGAGCGAACCCAGGGTCAGCATCAGGCGTAGACGCATCAGGAAAACCTCCATTCACCAGGGAAACCTGCGCACCACGCGTGGTGCACAGGGTTACCGGGGTTGTATAGAGGAGTGCGTCACGACCACAACTGGCAAAAATGTCAGGTGGCAAAGGGCTAGCGCGTTAGTCGCGGTAGAACGTTTGCACCAGGTGGTAGCCGAATTTGCTCTTGATCGGCCCGTGTACCACACGCAAAGGCTTCTTGAAGATCACCTGATCGATGGCGCCGACCATCTGCCCCGGGCGAACTTCGCCCAGGTCACCACCACGCTTGCCGGATGGGCAAAGAGAGAACTTTTTCGCGAGCACGTCGAAAGCCTCGCCGTTGGCGATGCGCTGCTTGAGCTTTTCGGCTTCGTCAGCGGTCTTGACCAGAATGTGGCGGGCTTGGGCTTTCATGGGCTACCTGTGCATCGGGGAAAAAGGCGGCATTATGCCTGATTGAATCCCGTTGAAGCGATCGCGCCCAAATGGCCGCGATGAATGTCAGCTCTTCAGCTCAGCACGATCGCGAAACTGCTCCAGCGCCTCCGGGTTGGCCAGGGCATCGGTGTTCTTCACCGGCCGCCCATGCACCACATCGCGAATCGCCAGTTCCACCAGCTTGCCACTGATGGTGCGCGGTATGTCACTGACCTGGGCGATCACCGCCGGCACATGGCGGGGCGTGGTGTACTGGCGTATCACCTGACGGATGTGCTGGCGCAAGGCTTCATCCAGCTGCAGGCCGTCTTGCAGGCGCACGAACAGCACCACCCGCACATCCCCGTTCCAGTCCTGGCCGATGGCCACGCTTTCCACAACCTGTTCGACCTTTTCCACCTGGCGGTAGATCTCCGCCGTGCCAATGCGCACGCCGCCCGGGTTGAGCACGGCGTCGGAGCGACCGTGGATCACCATGCCCCCGCTGGCACGCTGCTCGGCGTAGTCGCCCTGGGCCCACACCCCCGGAAACTGGCTGAAGTAGGCATCGTGGTAACGGCGACCGTCCGGGTCGCTCCAGAAACCGAGTGGCATCGAGGGGAAGTTGCGCGTGCACACCAGTTCGCCTTTTTCGTCCACCACGGGCTGACCCTGCTCGTTCCACACCTCCACCGCCATACCCAGGCCCTTGCACTGGATTTCGCCGCGACGCACAGGCAGGGTCGGGTTGCCCAGCACGAAGCAGGAGACGATATCCGTACCGCCCGACATGGACACGAGCCACAGGTCGGCCTTGATCTTGTCGTACACATAGTCATAGCTGTGCGGTGACAGCGGCGAACCGGTGGACAACAGCAGCCGCAGGCTGGTCAGGCAGTGGCTGTTGGCAGGTTCCAGGCCTGCCTGCTCCAGTGCCGCCAGGTACTTGGCGCTGGTGCCGAAGGCGTGGATGCCCTCGGCGTCTATCAGGTCCAGAAGCCGCTCGGGGCCCGGATGGAACGGCGAGCCGTCGTACAGCACCAGCGTGGCACCCACCGCCAGGCCGCTGGCCAGCCAGTTCCACATCATCCAGCCGCAGGTGGTGTAGTAGAACAGCACGTCATCGGCCTTCAGGTCGTTGTGCAGGCCGTGTTCCTTGAGGTGTTGCAACAGCACGCCTCCTGCGCGATGGACAATGCACTTGGGCACGCCGGTGGTGCCACTGGAATAGAGGATGTACAGCGGGTGGTCGAACGGCAGCGGGGTGAAACGGGGCTCGCCGCCGGGCTGGAAGAAGTCATCCCACAGGCTGACGTTGGCTGCCTGGAATTCATCGGCACGCGTGCCTTTGCGGGTATGGGGCACCACGATCAGCTGCTCCAGGCCAGACAACTGCGCGCACACCTGGTTGACCTTGGTCACCTGGTCGATGGCCTTGCCCGCATACTGGTAACCGGCGCAGACGATCAGCAGCTTGGGTTCGATCTGGCCGAAGCGGTCGATGATGCCGTGCACGCCGAACTCGGGCGAGGAGGTAGACCAGACCGCGCCAAGGCTGGTGCAGGCGAGCATGGCCACCAGTGTTTGCCAGGTATTGGGCATGATGGCGGCTACCCGGTCGCCCGGGACGATACCTACCGCCTTGAATGCCGTTTGCAGCCCGGCCACCTGTGCGGCCAGTTCGGCATGGGTGAACACTTCGCGTTGGCCGTCTTCGCGTACGGCGACCACAGCCGGGCGGTCGTCGCGGCGGCGCAGCAGGTGTTCGGCAAAGTTCAGGGTGGCATTGGCGAACCACTGCGCATCGGGCATTTGCGGCCCTTCGCTAAGCACCTGGCTGGGCGGCGTATGCCAATGAACGTGGAAATACTCGGCCAGGGTTTGCCAGAAGGCGGGCCGCTGTTCGATGCTCCAGCCGTGCAGGGCCTGGTAGTCGTTGAGTTGCAGGTTGTAGCGCAGGTTGACCCGGCGGCGGAAGGCATCCATCCGGCTGGCCTCGATCTGCGTTGTGGACGGGCGCCAGAGCACATCGTTCATGCCGAATCTCCTTTACCGGAACAAAAGCAGGCTCAGGGCAGGATCAGCCTCGTGTTGCGAAGAGGCTGACCCTGCAGAGAAAGCGGTCCTGCCTACTCTACTTTAGCCTTCTGCACATCCTGCGATGCCGACCACACGCGGTAGCGCACTTCGACATCCTTGGGCACATACACCACCACCGGCAGCTTGCTGTTGTAGCGCAGCAGGAAGCCATCGCCGACCACCGGCACGAAGGCCTCGGTCTTCTTGCCGTCCGGGCAGGCCATCAGCGTGCTGGCCGGGCCGCTGACGTTGTCCAGGCGGTAGTAATTGTAGCCCCAGCCTTCCAGGGTGCGTGCTTCAAGGTTGCCGCCCAGGCGCTGACGATTGCAGTCGACCTGCAGCGTCTTGCCAGCGAGGATTTCCAGTTTATAGGCCGACTCGTCGGCCTGGGCCGGCAGGTGGATAACCTGCCGGGTGAAGCCTTTTTCCGCCTCGGGGTAGGGCGCAATGTCCTTCAGGCTGGCGGCCATCGCAGGTGCGGCGGCGGCCAGGCTCAGGGCCAGAATCGCGGTCATTGGGGTAGGGCGCATAAGGCCTCCTTGCTGATAAACGAATGCGCGACCGTCGCCAGGCCCAGGCCGCCCGTCACTGGGCCAACCAGCCACCATCGACGTTCCAGGCGGCGCCGCGAACCTGGCTACCGGCCTCGCTGCACAGGAAGAGTACCAGCTCACCAAGGTGTTCGGGGGTGACGAAAGCCAGCGACGGTTGCTTTTCTGCCAGCAGATCGTGCTGCGCTTGCAGCCGATCGCCACCCTTGGCTGCACGATCGTCGATCTGCTTTTGCACCAGCGGTGTCAGCACCCAGCCCGGGCATATGGCATTGCAGGTGACATGACTGGTGGCGGTTTCCAGGCCGACCACCTTGGTCAGGCCGATCACACCATGCTTGGCTGCCACGTAGGCTGCCTTGCCAATCGAGCCGACCAGGCCATGCACCGAAGCGATATTGATGATGCGCCCCCAGTTGCGCGTGCGCATGCCCGGCAGCGCCAGGCGCGTGCCATGGAATACGGCCGACAGGTTCAGGGCGATGATCTTGTCCCAGCTTTCTGGCGGGAACTGCTCAACCGGTGCCACATGCTGGATACCGGCGTTGTTGACCAGGATGTCGACGCCGCCGAACTCACGTTCGGCCAGGTTGAACAAGGCCTCGATCTGGATCACATCCGACAGGTCGGCCGGGTGATGCACAGCCTTCACCCCGTGCCGGGCCATTTCCGCCATGGCGGGGCCCGGGTCACCAAAGCCGTTGAGCACGATGTTGGCGCCAGCCCGGGCCAATACCTGGGCGATGCCCAGGCCAATGCCGCTGGTGGAACCGGTGACGAGTGCAGTTTTGCCTTCAAGGGTCATGCAATGCTCCTTAGACGATGCCAGTGGCGTAGAACGTGGCGATGACCACGAACACCGCCAGGGTCTTGATCAGGGTAATACCAAAAATGTCCTTGTAGGCCTCGCGGTGGGTGAGGCCGGTCACCGCCAGCAAGGTGATCACCGCGCCGTTGTGCGGCAGGGTGTCCATGCCGCCGCTGGCCATGGCGGCTACCCGGTGTAGCACTTCCAGCGGGATATCGGCCGCGTGGGCGGCGGCGATGAACGTGTCGCCCATGGCCGCCAGGGCGATGCTCATGCCGCCCGAAGCGGAGCCGGTGATGCCGGCCAGCAAGGTCACGGTGATGGCTTCGTTCACCAAGGGGTTGGGGATGCCGCGCAAGGCATCGGCCAGCACCAGAAAACCCGGCAGCGAGGCGATTACCGCGCCAAAGCCGTATTCCGAGGCGGTGTTCATGGCTGCCAGCAAGGCGCCACCCACCGCGCTTTTGGTGCCTTCGGCCAGGCGTGTACGAATGGCGCCAAAGGCGCACACCAGGACCATCAGGATGCCCACCAGCAACGCGGCCTGCACAGCCCAGATGGCCGTCAGCTTGGTCACGTCGCTTTGTACCGGTGCACTCATGCCTGGCAATTGCAGGCTGTGACTGGGGCCGTACCAATGCGGTATCCAGTGGGTGAACACCAGGTTCATCACCCCCACCAGTAGCAGCGGCGACAGCGCCAGCCAAGGGTTGGGCAGGCTCAGGTCGGCAGCGGTTTCCGGTTCGTTGCGCAAGTCGGTGCCATAACCTTCACCGGCGCGCAGGGCCTTGTTGCGCTGGCGCTGCAGGTAGGCCATGCCGGTAAAGAACACGAACAGCGTGCCGATCAGGCCCAGCCACGGTGCGGCCCAGGCGGTGGTGTTGAAGAAGGTGCTGGGGATGATGTTCTGGATCTGTGGGGTGCCGGGCAGGGCGTCCATGGTGAACGAGAATGCGCCTAGGGCGATGGTGGCCGGGATCAGGCGTTTGGGGATGTTGCTCTGACGGAACATTTCGGCGGCGAACGGGTACACCGCGAACACCACCACGAACAGCGAAACACCGCCGTAAGTGAGCAGGGCACAGACCAGTACGATGACCAGCATCGCCTGGCGGGTGCCGAGCAGGCGGATGGCCGCGGCGACGATCGAGCGGGAGAAGCCGGACAGCTCGATCAGCTTGCCGAACACCGCGCCCAGCAGGAATACCGGGAAGTACAGTTTGATGAAACCGACCATTTTCTCCATGAACACCCCCGTGAACGCAGGGGCGACGGCAGCAGGGTCGGTGAGCAGGACAGCGCCGAGGGCGGCAATGGGGGCGAAGAGGATTACGCTGTAACCGCGGTAGGCGGCCAGCATCAGCAAGGCCAAAGCAGCGAGTGCGATGAGCACGGTCATCGGGGTGGGTCTCCTGGGTGAGTCTTGTTTTTATCGTTGAGCAGGAGATAGCGGGAATCGTGCCAACTATGTAACTGGCTGATTTGTAAGGGTTAAAGGGTTTTGTTAGAAGTCTGTGTCTACATTCAGAGACGCCATGGGCTGCCTTACAGCCCATCGCTGGCTTGCCTGTGTTAAAGGGCGGAGCTCTGGCGGTAATCTCAAATCAGAAACAAAAGTCTCCAATCAGAGACCAAGTGCCACCATCTTCTTGTACAGCGTCGACCGCCCCAGCCCTAAGGCTGCCGCTGCCTCTGGCACTTTTCCTCCCTGTTCGGCCAGCGCCCCGGCAATCAGGTCGCGTTCAAAGGCCTCGCACGCGTCACGGTAGCGCTGCCGCACGGGCGCTTCAGCCAGCGGGCTCAATGGCCCCAATGCCGCACGCAGGTCCGCAACCCCCAACCGGGGCTGATCCGCCAGCAGGGTCGCGCGCTCCAGCACATTGCGCAGCTCGCGAATGTTCCCCGGCCACGCATGCCTGGCCAGCAGTTGCTGCGCTTCAGCTTCCAGCTCGTACTGGCTGCCCAGCTCAGCCAATATGGCCTCGCACAGCGCGGGCAGGTCCTCCAGCCGTTGCCGCAACGGCGGAACATCGATCGGCAGCACGTTCAGCCGGTAGTACAGGTCGGCGCGGAAGGCCCCGCGGGCCATGGCAGCCTGCAGGTCGATGGAGGTGGCGGCAATGATGCGCACATCGCTGCGCAGCATCTGGTTCGACCCGACCGGTTCGTATTCCTTTTCCTGCAGCACCCGCAGCAGTTTGCTCTGCAGGGCCAGCGGCATGTCGCCGATCTCGTCGAGGAACAGCGTGCCGCCTTCGGCCAGTTGCAGCTTGCCGCTGCGGCCCTTGCGGTCGGCACCGGTAAAGGCACCCGGCGCAGTACCGAAGAATTCGGCTTCCAGCAGCGTCTCCGGGATGGCTGCGCTGTTGATGCTGACAAAAGCTTTGTGTGCCCGTGCCGACGCTGCGTGAATGGCGTGGGCCAGCAGCTCCTTGCCGGTGCCGGTTTCGCCCAGCAGCAACACGGGCGAATCACTGCCGGCGCCACGCCGGGCACGTCGTTTGGCTTCCAGGCTGGGCGCGCTGCTGCCTACGAACTGGGCGAAGCTGTATTTGGCCTGGCGGGCGCGCAGTTGCGAGCGGGTCGAGGCCAGTTCCTGCTGCATGCTGGCGTAGCGCTTGAGCAGCGGCGACAGGCTGCGCAGTTCGTCGAACAGGGCAAAGCCAATGGCGCCGATCAGCGCGCCCTGGTCATCGTGGATGGGCAGGCGCATGACCACCAATGGCTCGTTCGGTGTGTCGAGCATGTCCAGCAGGATGGGCCGGCCATTGCTCACCACGTCGCGCATCAGGCTGCCGGGGATCACCGTTTCGCAAGGCTGGCCGATGGCACTGGCAGCGTCGGCCAGGCCAAAGCGTCGGGCGTAGCGTTCGTTCATCCAGACGATGCGTGCCTGGCGGTCGACGATCACCGTGCCCTCGCTGGACTGCTCGATGATCTCGAACAGTGAGCGGATCGCCAGTTGCCGTACCTGGGGGTAGTCCTTGAGGCTGTCGCTGTCGTGCATGGGTGAACATCCTGAATCATGTATTGGCACAAGCCCGCGAAAAGGCCAGGCCTGAAAACTCATCGTCGGGGGTCAAACGCCTCACGCAAGGCATCCCCGATAAACACCAGCAGCGACAGGATCACCGCCAGCGCGAAGAACGCGGTAAAGCCCAACCACGGTGCCTCCAGGTGCTGCTTGCCCTGGGTCACCAACTCGCCCAGCGAGGCGCTGCCCGCTGGCATGCCAAAGCCCAGGAAGTCCAGCGCGGTCAGTGTGGTGATCGCCCCGGTCAGCATGAACGGCACATAGGTCAGCGTGGCATTCATGGCATTGGGCAAGATATGCCGCAACATTACCTGGCTGTCCGGTAACCCCAACGCCCGCGCAGCCTTTACATACTCCAGGTTGCGCCCACGCAGGAACTCGGCGCGCACGACGTCGACCAGGGTCAGCCAGGAGAACAGCGCCATGATCCCCAGCAACCACCAGAAATCCGGCTCGACGAAACCGCTGAGGATGATCAACAGATACAACACTGGCAACCCCGACCATACTTCCAGCAAGCGCTGGCCGAGCAGGTCGACCCAGCCCCCGTGGTAGCCTTGCAGGGCGCCCGCCGCCACGCCAATGAGCACACTGACCACGGTCAGGGCGAAGGCGAACAGCAGCGATACCCGCGTGCCATAAAGCACCCGCGCCAGCACGTCACGGCCTTGGTCGTCGGTGCCTAGCCAGTTGCTGGCACTGGGCGGGCTGGGGGTGGGCACCTGCAGGTCGTAATTTGGTGTGTCGGCACTGAACGGGATAGGTGCGAACAGCATCCAGCCACCCTGTTCCGCGATCAGTTGGCGCACATAGGCGCTGCGGTAGTCGGGCTGAAACGGCAGTTGCCCGCCGAACTGCTGCTCGGTATAGCGTTTGAGCGCCGGCACGTACACATTGCCCTTGTAGCCCAGCAGCAGTGGCTTGTCGTTGGCCACCAGTTCGGCGCAAAGGCTCAGCAGCAGAAGGCCGGCAAACAACCACAGCGACACCCAGCCCAGGCGGTGGCGGCGAAAACGTTGCAGGCGACGGCGCGACAGGGGCGATAGCATCAGTGCGCCCTCGTATCGAAGTCGATGCGCGGGTCGAGCAGGGTGTAAGACAGGTCACCGAGCAGGCGAATCAGCAGGCCCGCCAGGGTGAAGATGAACAGCGTGCCGAACACCACCGGGTAGTCCCGCGACACCGCCGCCTCATAGCTCATGCGGCCCAGGCCATCGAGCGAGAAGATCACCTCGATCAGCAACGAGCCGGCGAAGAACACCGTGATCAACGCCTGCGGCAACCCGGCCACCACCAGCAGCATGGCATTGCGCAGCACGTGGCCATACAGCACCCGGCGCTCGCTCAGGCCCTTGGCGCGGGCGGTAACCACGTATTGCCGGGAAATCTCGTCGAGGAAGGCGTTTCTGGTCAGCAGCGTCAGGGTGGCGAAGCCGCCGATCACCAGGGCGCCGACCGGCAGCACCAGGTGCCAGAAGTAGTCGGCGACCTTGCCCAGCAGGCTGAGCTCGTCGAAGTTGTCCGAGACCAGGCCGCGCACCGGGAACCAGTTGAGCGAAGTGCCGCCGGCAAACAGTACGATCAGCAGCAATGCGAACAGGAACGAAGGCAGGGCGTAACCGATCACGATCAACGCGCTGCTCCAGGCATCGAAGCGGCTGCCGTGGCGCATCGCCTTGCGGATGCCCAGCGGAATCGACACCAGGTAGGTGATCAGCGTGGCCCAGAAGCCCAGCGACAGGGTGACCGGCAACTTGTCGAGAATCAGGTCGGTGACTTTGGCGCCGCGGAAGAAGCTGTTGCCAAAGTCCAGCCGGGCATATTGGCCGAGCATCAACCAAAGCCGCTCGGGGGCGGATTTGTCGAAGCCATACTGGCGCTTGATCTCTTCGATCAGTTTCGGGTCCAGGCCGCGTGTGGCCCGGGATTCGCCATGGACCACTTCAGTTCGCGCGCCGGGTGCGCCGCCACCGAGGCCCTGCAGACGCGCCACGGCTTGCTCCACCGGCCCACCCGGCGCGGCCTGGACGATGGCGAAATTGACCAGCAGGATTGCCAGCAGCGTCGGGATGATCAGCAACAGACGGCGCAGGATATAAGCGGTCATGGCGAGGCCTTCCGGCGTTCGGCCATCTGCGCGTTGGTCAGCGGGGTAGGGCTTACCTCCCACCAGGTGTCCAGGCCCTCGTCATAGGTGGCCTGGACCTTGGGCAGGCCGAAGCGGTTCCACCAGGCGGTGGAGCTGCCTGGCGGGTAGTAGTTGGGGATCCAGTAATAATTCCATTGCAGCACGCGGTCCAGGGCATGGGCGTGGCGCAGCATGTCGGCCTGGGTGTCGGCGCGGACCAGGCCGTCGATCAGGTGGTCTACGGCCGGGTCCTGCAGGACCATCAGGTTGTTCGAGCCGGGGTCGTGAGCGGCCGCCGAGCCAAAGTAGTTGTACAACTCGGCACCCGGCGACAGGGTGACCGGGTAGCCGGTGACGATCATGTCGTAATCGCGCGCCATCAGCCGGTTTACGTACTGGGCCGAGTCGACATTGCGGATGTTCAGGGTCACGCCGATCTGGGCCAGGTTGCGCTTCCACGGCAGCAGCAGACGTTCAAGGCCCGCCTGGCCATTGAGGAACGTGAACGCCAGCGGCGTGCCCTGGCTATTGACCAGGCGGTCGCCTTCGGGGCGCCAGCCGGCTTGTTCGAGCAGGGCCAGGGCCTGCAACTGCTGTTGACGGATGATCCCCGAGCCGTCGGTGACCGGGGCAGTGAACACCGTGGTGAACACTTCATCTGGCACTTGGCCGCGCAAGGGGGCGAGCAGCTTCAACTCACCCGCATCCGGCAACTGGCGAGCGGCCAACGGCGTATTGGAGAACACGCTTTGCTGGCGGATGTACAGGTTGCGCATCATCTGCCGGTTGCTCCACTCGAAGTCCCATAGCATGGCCAGCGCCTGGCGCACGCGGCGGTCCTTGAACTGCGGCCGGTCGAGGTTGAACACGAAGCCCTGGGCCACCTGCGGTTTGGCCGGGCCCAGGTGGGCGCGCTGCAGGCGGCCGTCGTCCAGTTGCGCACCGTTGTAGCCCAAGGTGTAGGCCGTGGCGGAGAACTCGCGGTTGTAGTCGTAGCCACCGCCTTTGAGTACCTGGCGCGCCACTTCGGTGTCGCCGAAGTACTCGATGCGCAGCTTGTCGAAATTGTAGCGGCCACGGCTGGCTGGCAGGTCACGTGCCCACCATGCCGGGTCGCGTTCGAAGGTGATGCTGCGGCCGTTGTCGATGCGCCCGATGCGGTATGGCCCGCTGCCGACTGGCTTGTCGAAGCCGGCACCGTTGGCAAAGTCGCGCTGCTGCAGGTCGTGCTCGGGCATTACCGGCAGGCTTGCGAGGTCCAGTGCCAGGGTGCGGCCGTGCTCGGGCTTCAAGTCGAATCGCACGCTGAGCAGGCTTTCTACGGTCACGCCGGCCACGTCGGCAAACTGGGTACGGTACTTGAGGCTGCCCTTGCTCATCAGCAGTTCGAAGGTGAAACGAACGTCTTCGGCGCGCACCGGCTTGCCATCGGCGAAGGTGGCGCGTGGGTCGATGTCGAAACGTAGCCACTCATCATTGGGGCCGCGCTCCATGCGCCGCGCGATCAGGCCGTAAACGGTATAGGGTTCATCGTACGAGCGTACCGCCAGTGGCGCGTACAGCAGGCCATCGACTTCGCTGACACCGATGCCTTTGTCGATATAGGGGAGGATATGGTCGAACTGGCCGATCTCGATGGCCGAGCGGCGCAAGATGCCGCCCTTGGGGGCGGAGGGGTTTACATAGTCGAAATGCCGGAAGCTGGCGGCGTAGCGGGGGGCTTCACCGTAGACCGTGAGGGCGTGGGTGGGAGCGGCCTGGACCGTAAAGCCTATGCACGAAAATACAAGCCCCCACAATACTTGTGGGAGCGGGTTTACCCGCGAATGCGTCGGAGCAGGCAACGAGGTTGTCTGGTCTGGCCTCTTCGCGGGTAAACCCGCTCCCACAGGGGGTCTGATCACCGGGAGGGGTGAATCAGTCCTGGCGGCTGGTCACTTCCAGCAGGTGGTAGCCGAACTGGGTCTTCACCGGGCCTTGCACGGTGTTGATCGGGGCGCTGAACACCACGGTGTCGAACTCCTTGACCATCTGGCCCGGGCCGAACGAGCCCAGGTCACCGCCCTGGCGGCTGGACGGGCAGGTGGAGTTGGCTTTGGCGATTTCAGCGAAGTCGGCGCCTGCTTCGATCTGGGCTTTGAGTTCGTTGCACTTGTCTTCGCTGCTGACCAGAATGTGGCGGGCGGTTGCACGGGCCATGGGTACTGCTCCTTGGGGGTAAAAAGGCAAGCCTAGCGCACTTGTCCGGGGTATGTCTCGCCAGGCTTACAACCATTGGCCTACAGTTTTTGTGCCGCCTCACGCAACAGGGTTTCGGTGGAGGCCCAGCCCAGGCAGCCGTCGGTAATCGACACACCGTATTTCAGTGTGCCCTTGCCCAGCGCCTGGCAGCCATCGAACAAGTGCCCTTCGATCATGACGCCGACCAACGAACGGTCGCCGGCCAGGCGCTGCTCCAGCACATCATTGAAGACCGCTGGCTGGCGCGCCGGGTCCTTGCCGCTGTTGGCGTGGCTGCAGTCGACCATGATCCGTGCCTGCAGGCCGGCCTTGGCCAACGCCTGGCGGGCCATGGCGATGCTGTTGGCATCGTGGTTCGGGCCTTTGTGGCCGCCACGCAGTACAAGGTGTGTGTCCGGGTTGCCCAAGGTCTCGATGATCGCCGGGTGGCCCTGTGCATCCATACCGAAGTGGCGGTGTGGGTGGGCCGCGCTGCGCATGGCGTCGCTGGCGATGGCGATGCCGCCGTCCGTACCGTTCTTGAAGCCGACCGGCAGCTCCAGGCCACTGACCATTTCGCGGTGGATTTGCGATTCGGTGGTGCGTGCGCCGATCGCGGCCCAGGCCAACAGGTCGTCGAAGTAGCCGGCGGCCATCGGTTGCAGCAACTCGGTGGCAATTGGCAGGCCGCGTTCGATCATGTTCAGCATGAGCCCGCGGGATAAGGCGATACCCGAGTGCATGTCGTCACTGCCATCGAGGTGCGGGTCGTAGGCCAGGCCTTTCCAGCCTACTGTAGTACGCGGTTTTTCGACGTAGGCGCGCATCACCAGCAGCAGCTTGTCGTTGACTTCGCGGCCAAGGGCGGCCAGGCGGTCGGCGTATTCCAGGGCCGAGCGCGGGTCATGAATCGAGCAGGGGCCGACGATGACCAGCAGGCGCGGGTCGCGGCCTTCGAGGATGTTGCGGATGGCCTGGCGATGGGCCTGGACTTGCTGGGCCAGTTCGCTGGGCAGTGGCATCTGTTGCTTGAGCAGGTGCGGGCTGGGCAGGCGTTTGCTGACAGTGGTGTTGGCCGCTTGCGGCTGGGTCAGGGGCAGGGCGAGGTTGGTAGCTTGCATGGCGTTTTTCCCTGGGCGGACGGCGGGTTCTGGCCCGCGTGGTCGGCCCTATCGAGGTGTTCGACAGATCGTTGAATTCGTATTGGCTGCTGCATTGCCACCTGTGGAAGACCGAACGGAGGCGGCAGGCTGGCCCGAACGGGATTGGCTAAATCGCCAGGCGTAGGTGTTTGCGTAGTAATAAGTGGCGTAGTTCATGAATCTGTCCTCAATGTGAATCGGTGTTGTTCAAAGGCCTGAAAAGCAAAACCCCCGGTCGGGGAGCCGACCGGGGGTTTGAGTATTCTCATGTTCGGCGGCCCCTCGAAAGTGGGCGCCGTGTGGGTATCAGCGGCGCCTAGTGGCTAAACCAATACCCAAAATAAAAGCAGGCAACAGACTTGCCGCCGGCAACGGCCAGCACAGGGCGCAGGTTGCGACCGGTGTGGTTGGCGTGGTTGCGGGTGTGTTTCGGCATGTTGCTCTCCAGTGAATGAGCCCGAGCTTACTTCAGTTCGTGCGGGCCATTCAATGGATAAATGCTATGGGGCCGATCATTTATTTTTGTACTGAATGGTTCAATGGCCGTAGCGCCCGACCAGGCTCTGCGCCCCCAGGGCGTGGCCTTGCAGCAGTTGCAGCAGGCCGCTGCGGTCCAGCCCCTCGGGCAAGGTACCCAAGGGCAGGTCGGTGGCAATCAGGGTCAGGGCGTAATGATGGGGGTTGTCGCCGGCGGGTGGACAGGGGCCGCGGTAGCTCTGGGTGCCACGGGAGTTGCGGCCCACTGTCACGTAGGGCCCGCTCAACCCCGCCATGCCTTCCTTGAGCCCATCGTGTTCGGGATCGATGTTGTAGGCCACCCAGTGCACCACACCCACGCCCTTGCCACCGTCCGGGTCGAACATGATCAGGGCCAGCGACCGCGTACCTGCGGGCAGGTTGTCCCAGCTCAGTTGCGGGGTCCGCTCTTCACCGGCCCCGCATGCCGGGTCCTGGCCGACCTGTTGCAGGGCAATGACGCCGCCATCGGTGAAAGACGAGGAACTGACCGACATCGCGCCTTGGCCGCCTGCGGCGGCTAACGCTGTGCAGGGCAGCAAAGCAGCGAACAGCCAGTGTCTGAGGTGCATGGTCAATCCTTGGCAGGGCGTCAAGGGCTTAGTCTAGTCCAGGTCTGCTTCAGCGACTGTCCTGGTCCTCGGCAGTACCTCCGCTGGCCCCGGCACCAGAGCCGGTGGCTTCGCCGGTACTGTTGGAGCCGCCAGTGGCACCGTCGGCGGCATCGGCGTTGCTGCCTGTGTCACTGCTGTCGTTACCTTTGCTGCTACCGGGGCTGTTGACGCTGCTGCCTTCACCGGCGGTCTTGCCGCCGGATTGGTCAGTTTGCGGATGGCTGTCGGTATGGGTGTCGGTGGCGGCGAAGGCAGCGCCGGTGAGGCTGGTCAGGGCCAGCGCCAGGCACAGGGACAGCGGGCGAATGCGGATCATGGGACTTCTCCTTTGTGCAAGATCTGTCATTCGTTTGGCTGGCAGCGGCTGGCGGGGTGCCTTCTGGGCGACGAGTGGCAATCAACAAGATTCCGAGCGCTGTGCGGGTGCCGGGGTTTCGACCGGCTCCAGCGGCGGATGCTCCTGCGCCGCATGCATCAGGTCTTCGGTCACCCGCAACTCGGCACCGGTTGGCGAGAAGGTGGTCGAAGCGGTGAACGGCGCCGGGTGCTCTGCCGCCGGGCGCTTGCCGCGGCGCCACATGAAGAAGCACACCATGGCCAGGTTGACCACGGCAAAGGCCCAGAACAACCCGGCCTCGCCAAACTCGGTCATCATCGGCGAAATCGCCACCGGCGCCATGGCCGAACCCAGCGAGTTGATCAGCAGCAGGCCCTGGATCATCGGCACCAGCGCATCGGACGGCGCGCGGTCGGCCGCATGGCTGACCGCCACCGGGTACAGGGTGAACACGCCACCACCCAGCAGGAACAGCATGGCCGGCAGCAGGAACGAGTCCGATGGCAGGAACACCGTTACAAGCGACAGGACAACGCACAACGCGGCCAGCGCGAGCAGCACATCGAGGCGGTCCTTGCGGTCGGACCAGCGCCCGACCGGGTATTGCAGCAGCATCGCGCCAAGGATCACCCAAGCCATCATGTTGCCAACTTCACCCACCTCCAGGCCGATGCGCTGCAAGTACAGTGGCAGCAGGGCATAGATGCCGGCAATCGCTACGCCCGAACCGAAGCAGCCTACCAGGCCCGACGGTGCCACGCCCAGCAACTGGCGGGGTTTGAGGGGTTCGACCTGGTCCAGCAGCGGCGACACCCGCGGCAGGATCACGATCGGCAACACCGACAGGGCGGCCAGCACGCCGGCCAGCATGAACGGGGCGGTATCGCCTAGCTGGGTGATTTCGCCAAGGCCGGCCTGGGCGATTACCCCGGCGCCGTAGAAGGCGATCATGTACAGCGCCAGTAGGCGGCCGCGGATTTTCGCGTCGCCGGCCAGCAGCAGCCAGCTTTCGATCACCAGGAACACGCCCACTGCGGCCCAGCCGTTGATCAGGCGCAGCACGGACCACCAGGTAACGTCGTAGAACAAGCCTTGCAGCAGGATGGTCACGGCGATCAGCGAGGCGAAGCTGGTGTAGGCGCGGATGTGGCCGATGCGCAGGATCAGCCGGTCGTTGAAGATGGCGCCGAGGGTCAGGCCGATGAAGTAGGTCGACGAGACGATACCAATGGTGGTTGCAGACTCACCGGCGGCGCCCAGGCGCAGGGTGGTCAGGGAAGACATGAAGCCGTTGCCCAGGGCAATGATGAACAGCCCGAGCAGGGGCGCCAGCGCCATGGCCAGCAAACGCGGAGACATACGTACCTCTAGTTGGATGAGCGGAATGAGCACCTTCTCGGCGCGCACACCGGCTCGACCCGGCAAGGGGCGAGTGGCGACACGGATGCGACCTGGGCAAGACTCAACCGCTGGGCGCTATGGGAGATGGGCCGGGCGGGGAGGGTTGAGCCTACTTCACATGTGCGTTCATGTGTTCAGGCGCTGACTCTGTCATTGCTACTGGTTGCCACCGTTCAAGGCGACGGGCGAAAAGGAAGCGGGATTCTACGGGCTTGGACGCTTTTGCCCAAGGGGCCAGGGTGTGCGACGAGACGCCGCAGTCTCAGCGCGACATGAACATGTCTTCCACAGACATTTTCGATGGCGGCGCCTGCGTGCGGTGAGATCGGCCCGGTACTCTCACTGAGTGCGGCATAATGCTGAACCCCACCAAGGAAGGCCCCCCATGTTCGCGTCGCTGTTCGCAGTCCTGGCCCCGGTTTTCATCGTCGCCGGCATTGGTTTTGCCTGGGCCCGCAAGGGCCTGGATTACCCCACTGATTTCATCGCCCGGGTGGTGATGACCGTCGGCACACCTTCGCTGGTACTGTCCACCCTCAGTCGTACCGACCTGGACCCGAATGCCTTTACCAGCATGGCCGTGGCGTGCTTGCTGTGCACCTTGGGGATGGCCTTGGCCGCTTTGCTGGTGTGTCGCGCGTCGGGCATGCACTGGCGGGTACTGCTGCCGGCGTTCATGTTCCCTAATACCGGCAACATGGGCCTGCCGATCAGTCTGTATGCCTTCGGTGAGCATGGCCTGGCCCTGGCCGTGGCATTTTTCCTGACCCTGTCGATCGTTCAGTTCACCATCGGCATGGCCATCTCCGGCACGGCGGCTTCGCTCAAGGCGTTGCTGCGCAACCCTATCGTCATCAGCCTGGCCGGCGGCATGCCCATCATTTTTCTCGATTTCGAACTGCCGCGTTGGCTGGCCAACACCGCAGACCTGCTGGGCGGCATGACCATTCCGCTCATGCTGCTGACCCTGGGGGTGTCACTGGCCAGCATTCGCCTGCGTCACGTGGGCAGCGGCATGCTGCTGGGCGGTTTGCGCATTGGCCTGGGGGCTGCGGTGGGCTGGGCAGTGGGCGCGGTACTGGGTATGGACAGCCTGGAGCGTGCGGTGCTGATGGTGCAGTCGGCGATGCCGGTAGCCGTGTTCAACTACCTGATGGCGGTGCGGGCCAACCGTGAGCCAGAGCAGGTGGCGAACCTGGTGATGTGCTCGACGGTGCTGTCGTTTGCCTGGTTACCGGTGGTCCTGGCCTGGTGGATGTAGGCCTTTACCGACGATAGTGCCGGTACAGGCTTCGGGCTACTGGACCGACAACTGGTCATCCACCCAGCCTTGGCTGGTCAGCACCAGGGTTCGGGTTTCCTTGAGTGGGGCAGCATGGCTGGCCACCGCCTGGCCCAAGCCGGCGATGCTGGCTTTCACCTGATCATTGGCGGCCCACGCCGGCAACTCGATGATCTTGTAGGCATAGGTCACATTCGACAGCTTCTGTCCGGTTGCCTCGCTCGGCTCACTGAACTGCTCGATTGCCGTCACTTGTGCCTTGCCGAAACACAGCCCGGCGCCCGCCTTGTAGTATTTGCGGCCTTCATCGGTCAGGTCGTAGGCGTAGTAGATATCCGTGCGTGCCGGCGACCACAGCCGGGCCGGTATTTCGGTGCGCGAAATTTCCTTCTCGCTGACCACGCCTACCTGCGCCAGGGCGTGCAACGCCTTGTTGGTGCCGTGCACGTCGAAGTCCTGGGTCTTGGTAGGGAACGAACTGATGACGAAACAGTGTGGGTACCGGGTATCCAGGGAGGCCTGGACAGCCTTGTGGAAACGGGCCTTGATGGTGTCCTGGCTGTCGGAGCAACCGGCCAGTGTTGCCAGCAATGCCAGTGGCACGATCTTCCTGTACATGGTGAAACTTCCTTGGCGACGGATCGTGCGCGATTAAAACCCACGGGTTAGAGCGGCGCAATCGTGGCACGACGGCATCCCTGCAGGGGCTGTCGGGGTTACATCACTGTTCGCCCCGGGTGTCGATACTGACCACCACCGACATCCCTGGGCGCAGATGCCTGGCAGTCGGCTGGTCGGCATCCACCGTGATGCGCACCGGTATGCGCTGGGCGATCTTGACGAAGTTGCCAGTGGCGTTGTCCGCCTGCAGCAAGGCGAATTCAGAGCCGGTGGCCGGCGAAATCTGCTGCACATGGCCCCGTAGCTTCCGGTGGTTCAGCGCGTCTACGGTAAAGCTCACGGGCTGGCCGATACGCACATTGGCCATCTGGGTTTCCTTCATGTTGGCAATCACCCAAAGGGTGTCGGGCACCAGCGCCATGAGCTGCGCGCCGGAGTTGACATAAGCACCCAGGCGGGTGCCGATCTGCCCCAGCTGGCCATCGCGCGGGGCCGTGACGCGGGTGTTGTCGAGGTCGATGCGTGCCAGCTCCACGGCGGCCTTGGCGTTCTCCACCGAGGCCTCGAGTGCGGCCCGGTTGACCACCACGGTCTCACGGTCCTGGCGGGCGATTTCCAGCGCCGCCCTGGCCTGGGCCAGGCTGGCGACGGCAGCGGCCTCGCTGGCACGGGCCAGGTCCAGGTCGCGGCGCGACACCGATCCATCGTTGACCAGCGCCTGGTTGCGGCCGAGGTCAGCCTTGGCTTTGGCCGCCTGGGCCGCAGCATCGCCGATGGCGGCCTGGCGCTGGGCAATGGTCGCTTCGGCGCTTTTGCGCTGCTGCTGGTTGTTGGCCAGGGCCGCCAACTGCTGTTGCAGCTGGGCGCTGGCTTGGGCAAGGCGTTGTTTGTAGATACGGTCGTCCAGTTGCACCAGCAAGTCGCCGGCCTTGACGAACTGGAAGTCATGCACCGGTACATCGATGACGTAGCCGCTGAGCTGCGGGCCGATGATGGTCACCTGGCCCCGCACCAGGGCGTTCTCGGTGCTTTCGATGGCGCTGCTGAATGGCGGCAGGCGCCAGGCATACAGCACCAGCAGGATGCCGGCCAGGGCCACGCAGGCGAAGCTGATCGATGACAGGATGCGCACCCGCCGCGTACGTACCGGGCTGGTCGGTTCGCTGGGCGGTATGGCGCCTTCCGGGGTTTCGGCGATGGCGGTGGTGGTCGTGGTGCGGGTGTCGTCGGTCATCGGGTGGGCGCGCCGGGGGTAGAGTCGGTAAGGGTGGCCTGACGTTTCACATGCCAGAGCCAGGTACTGCGGATACAGATCCAGATCATGGTCAGGATGGCGATGCTGCCGATCAGCACGAACACATCGTTGTAGGCCATGACGTTCGCTTCACGGGTAGCAGCGCTGGCCAGCAGGCGCATGCCGGCTTCACTGCGCAAGGCAGGGTCGGCAATGATGCCGCCGTAACCGGCACCCCCACTTTGAACGCGGGCATTGACCAGGGGTTCCAGGTAGCTGAGGCGATCCATCAGGTGGCTGGAGTGAAACTTTTCCCGCCAGGTCTGGAAGGTGCCCAACAACGCCGCACCAATCAGGCCGCCGAGGTTGTTGCAGATGCCGAACAACACCGAAAAACTGACCAGGTTGCGCGGGTTGGCGCGCACATGGCTGATGCCCAGGGCCATCGACGGGCCGAGGAAGAACGTGCTGCCGAACGCCAGCAGGAACTGGCTCAAGTACATTTGAGCCGGGCGTGTGAGGTTGCTGGAACTGCTGTCCATGAAGGCGCCGGCGGCCATGGCCAGCAGCGAGACGAACAGCGGGATCACCAAATGGTTGGGGTTGATGGTGAGGGCGCTGCTGGCCAGGCCCGTGACAGCGCCTAACAGCATGATCCAGTACAGCGTGCGCATCTGCTCGCTGCCCATGTTCAGCGCCTGCAGGAAACCGACCGCGCCGGTGGACTGTTCCGAGGTCACCATGCGGATCAGCACCACGCACAGGGCCAGACGTATGATGGCGCCACTACCCAACCAGTGGGTCATCAACAAGGGGTTGCGGCGATTGTGCTCGATGGCCAGGCCGCTGAAGACCAGCGCGATCGACGCCGCCAGTGCCACGCCGATCCACGGCGTCTCCAGCCACCAGTCGATGCGCCCCAGTGACAGTACGGCGCAGAGCAGTGCGGTACCGCTGGCGATCAAGGTGAAGGTCAGGAAGTCGAGGGGTTCGAACGTTTTAAAACGGTCACCGGGCGGCAATTTCAGCAGCAGTACGCAACCCAGTGCGGTGAGTGCCAGGCCCAGCTCGAACAGGTACAACCCGCGCCATTCGGCAATTTGCAGAAGGTCTTCAGAAAAGATCCGTGCCAGCGGTAGCGCCAGCTGCGAGGCACCCAGGCCCAGTACCATGGCCTTGAGCCGCCATTGCGCCGGGAAGGCCTGAATCATGTAGTACAGCCCCAGCGAGCTGAGCGCCGCGCCGACCATGCCGTGGGCCGCGCGTACGGCGATGGCAGAGTTCAGGTCGTTGACCAGCAGGTGGGCGAAGGTGACCACCACGTACAGCACCAGGAACACTTCGGTGAAGGCTCGCAGGCCGAACTGTTGGCGGAACTTCACCAACAGCAGGTTGATGGAGACGTTGGTCATCACATAGGCGGCCGGCAGCCAGGCCATTTCCGCGGTGGTTGCACCCAGGGCGCCTTGCAGAAACACCAGGTTGGCGGTGACCAGCGCGTTGCCCAGGCCACCGGTGATTGCCACCAGTAGGCCGACCACGCCATAGGCCAGACGCTTGGCTGGCGAATGCAGGGGCGTGGAAGGGGAGCCTGGCAGGCTGGGCTTTTCGTGGGGGAGCCACTGGCGGGGGGCGTATTTATCCATCGGCAGACTTTACTTTAGCGGCGCTTGATGCTGCTAGGCGCGTCCTTTGGTTTTTGGGGTGGTGTCAAGATTGAGCGCCGCCCGCTACAACGCTTTGGCCAGAAACTCGGCCGTGCGGCTTGCCTTACACCCGGCCACCACCTGCGGGGTGCCGCTGACCACCACCTTGCCCCCGGAATCCCCGGCCCCCGGGCCAATATCGATCACCCAGTCACTTTGCGCCACCACTCGCATGTCGTGTTCGACCACCACCACGCTATGCCCGCTTTCTACCAGGCGGTTCAACTGTACCAGCAGCCGGTCGATGTCCTGCGGGTGCAAGCCGTTGGTGGGCTCATCCAGCACATACAGGGTCGCCCCACGGGCCATGCGCTGCAGTTCGGTCGCCAGCTTGATCCGCTGCGCTTCACCACCGGACAGCTCGGTGGCCGGTTGGCCCAGACGCAAGTAGCCCAGGCCGATATCCTGCAGCACCTGCAGGCAACGGCGGGCAGGCGGTTGCTCGGCAAAAACCTGCAGGGCCTGGTCGACGGTCAACTGCAGCACTTGCGCGATGTTCATGCCTTGCCAGCTCACCGCCAGGGTTTCGGGGTTGTAGCGGGCACCCTGGCAGGTCGGGCAGGGCGCGTACACGCTGGGCATGAACAGCAACTCGACGCTGACGAAACCCTCTCCCTCGCAGTTGGCGCACCGGCCCTTGGCAACGTTGAAGGAAAAGCGCCCGGCGTCGAAGCCCTGTGCCTTGGCCTGCTCGGTAGCCGCGAAGCGTTTGCGCACGTGGTCGAACAGGCCTGTGTAGGTGGCCAGGTTGGAGCGCGGCGTACGGCCGATCGGTTTCTGGTCAACCTGCACCAACCGCTTGATGCTGCCAAGCCCGGCGCTTACGTGGCCGCTGCTGGTCTGTTCAGGTTCGTCTTCCAGGCTCTGCGCTTCGGGCTCGCTACGTTGCTCGGCATGGCCCAGGTGTGCCCCCACCAGTTCCAGCAGGGCCTGGCTGACCAGGCTGGATTTGCCCGAGCCGGAAATACCGGTAACGGCGGTAAAGCAGCCCAACGGAAATGCGGCGCTCAGGTTATCGAGGTTATTGCGCGTGATGCCTTCAAGCTTCAGCCAGTCGCGTGCTTGGCGGGGGGCGCGTGTGGCCTGTACCGGGGCATCGAACAGGTAGGTGCGGGTGCATGACTGTTGCACCTCGGCCAGGCCGGCGGGCGGCCCGCTGTAGAGGATGGTGCCGCCGTGTTCGCCGGCAGCTGGCCCTACATCCACCAGCCAGTCGGCGCGGCGCATGGTGTCCAGGTCGTGCTCCACCACATACACCGAGTTGCCAGCCTGTTTCAGGCGCTGCAGGGCTTCGAACAGCGCTTCACTGTCGGCCGGGTGCAAGCCGGCCGACGGCTCGTCGAGTACGTAAACCACTCCAAACAGCTGCGAATTCAGCTGGGTGGCCAGGCGCAGGCGTTGCAGTTCACCAGAAGACAAGGTCGGGGTGCTGCGCTCCAGGGCCAGGTAACCGAGGCCGAGGTCAAGCAGCGTATCCATGCGTTCGAGCAGCTCGTTGGCGATGCGTTGGGCCGCCAGGCGTTTTTCCAGTGTCAGCTCGTCCTGCTGCCGGGTCAGGTAGTCGGCTGCCGCCACCTTGCGGAACACTTCGGCCAGCGCCTGCAACGACAGGTGCGACAGTTCGGCGATGTCCAGCCCGGCGAAGGTCACGCTCAGCGCTTCGCGCTTCAGGCGTTTGCCCTGGCACAGCGGGCAGGGGCTGGGGCGCATGTACTGGGCCACACGCTTGCGCATCTGCGCGCTCTGCGAGTGCATGAAGGTATGCAGCACGTAACGGCGGGCACCCATGAACGTGCCTTGATAGCTGGGCTCCAGCTTGCGCTTGAGCGCTTCGCGGGTCTGCGCCGGGGTCAGGCCGGCATACACGGGGGCGGTGGGCGTCTCTTCAGTGAACAGGATCCAGTCGCGCTGCGCCTGAGGCAGGTCGCGCCAAGGGATATCGACGTCATAGCCCAGCGTGACCAGAATGTCGCGCAGGTTTTGCCCTTGCCACGCCATTGGCCACGCCGCCACCGCACGCTCACGAATGGTCAGCGACGGGTCGGGAACCATGGTCGCTTCGGTCACCTCGTAGACACGGCCCAGGCCATGGCACTGCGGGCAAGCGCCCTGGGGCGTGTTCGGAGAAAAGTCTTCGGCGTACAGCATCGCTTGCCCGGCCGGATAGTGGCCTGCGCGTGAATAGAGCATGCGGATCGAACTGGACAAGGTGGTCACGCTACCCACCGAGGAACGTGCACTCGGCGTGCCGCGTTGTTGCTGCAGGGCCACCGCCGGCGGCAGCCCGTCGATGGCATCGACATCCGGCACGCCAACCTGGTCGATCAGGCGCCGGGCATAGGGCGCCACCGATTCGAAATAACGCCGCTGGGCTTCGGCATACAGCGTGGAGAACGCCAACGAGGACTTGCCCGAGCCGGACACGCCGGTGAACACCACCAAGGCATCGCGGGGAATATCGACATCGATGTTCTTCAGGTTGTGCTCGCGGGCGCCACGGACGCGGATGAAACCGCTTGGGGTGGTCGGGCTTGGAGGCATGAAGCAGTCCTTGTCTGAAGCTGAGCAGTGCGCTCAAGTTAACAGCAATTGCAGCGCCCTTGCGTGGGCAGCAGTCAAGGAATCTACCCGATGGAGCCGGTGGGGTGGCAGGGCGCCGGCTGTCTTCGCCTTACCTGACGTTCGTCTCAAGGCTTTTATTGCAGCCCCTAGCGGGTGCCCAGCACATCGCGGATGTTGTCCACCACATTGTTGTCCTTGATCACGTCACTCAACCAGCCTTCCAACGGCATGTTGCCCCACTTGATCGCACGTTCGATCAAGTAGGGTACCGGGCTTTGCGGTTCGCTCTGTTTGAAGTACTGGGCGATGCCCGCAAGCATGGTGAATGCCTCGTCGCGGGTCAGCGGGGTGGTGCGCAAGGCTGCTGGCGCGGTCGTCGGGGGCGTGGCATTCATCGGTTCACCTGCTTCGTGGAGGTTGGCAGCCATGGCCTGTGGCTGTGCTTCTTCCGGGATGGCGGGGTGTAGCTCGACGCCGCGGTCCTTGAGCAGTTTTTCCGCCAGCTGGCTGGCACGCGAAAGCATGTCGGCAAGGCTGGCAAAGCTGGGCGCCTCGTGGCCGAACAGGCGGTCGGCGCTGGCCTGCAGGCGTTTGCACGCTTTCAGGCTGTTCGCGATCTGCTGGGCCTTGGCGCGCAGGTAATCGGTGTCGGTAAGCGCTACCGAGCGCTGGAAGATCTCGGCGTTGATCTTGCCTTCGTTCAGCGCTGTCTGCATTGCCTTGGGGTTTTGCAAGGCGAGGTTTTCTACATGGCGTGACTCGTCATAGCGCAACACGCCAAAATGCTGCCCTTGGATAATGGGCAAGCCACCGGCAATGTCGGTGAGCGTGGTCTTCAACCAGGACAGTCGCGCCGCGCGCTCGTCCAGGCCGTCTTCGAGGGTGGGATACAGCGTTTCCCAGAACGCAACCAGGAGCTGTTCGGTCAGCTCGAGGCCAAAGGTGATGCCTTCGAAGTGTTCACGCTGTGCCAGCCCCTCGCAGAGCCAGGCCACCAGCATCAGGTCTTTGCTTTGCTGCGCAAGCCCTTGAGCCGACAGGTTGATCACCTGCTCCCAGTCGGCAGTCTTCAAGTCGGTTTGCCAGTCGCCCTGGGTCAGGTAGTCAGGGTCCGCCCGGCGCGCCTCCTTGATCTGGTCGAACAAGGCAGAGAAGCTCAAGTCTTCGCCACTGCCACCCTCGATAGGGGCGACCAGTGTGGCCAGCGAGAGGTCATCGAGAATTTCAGGCATAGAACACTCTGGACATGGCTAGTGAACAGCGCGCCAGAAAACCCGGCGCGCTGCGGAACACAGGCCGCCGAAGCGGCCCATGGTTCGGTACGTGCTTAGGCAAACACTTTGTTCGCGGTGCGGTCCCAGCCACCTACGATGTTGCCGCCGGCCTGGCCGTCGGTGCGGTTCTGCTGGGTGTAGGTGGTTTTGATGCGGGCAAAGTTGAAGCTGATTTCTTCAACTGGCAGGTCGCTGACCGCCTTGTCTTCACCACTCTGGTTGCCACCGGCGACAAACCTGACCGAAGAGACCACCACTTCTTCCATGTCGATGGTCAGGTAGGTGACCTTGTCGCCACCGGCGCGGTTCACGTTCAGCTTCAGCTTGGCGATGTGCTTGCCGGTGCAGCAGTGTTCGAACAGTTTGGCCGATGCCTTGTCGACTGCCTTGCGGATCTTGAAGTCGCTCAGGGCAACGCGCTCGGAGGACGCACCGCCCGAAGAGCTGGCGGTTGCCGACGTAGCCTGGGTGGCGCCGTACTCGTAGCCCAGCACTTCGATCCAGTCCTTGTGTTTTTCATCCAGAACTTCGCCTGGGATGCCGTCGATTTGGATATACGCGTCAAATGCCATTGTGAAACTCTCCATTAACAACATGTAAAGGGTTGCTCATGCGCCCCTTGGTTTTGACCTCGCCGGGCGTGCCGGCAGAGGTAGCTTGCCGCCGCCCGGGCCTCATCCTGTGAGGCCCCGGCGACCGGTTATTGCGGCGTGGCTCAGTTAAGCCCACGCACTTCGATTTCCACCCGGCGGTTGGGCTCCAGGCACTTGATCAACTGCGTTCGCGGTTGTTGCATGTCGCAGTTGACCAATGGCTTGCGGCTGCCTTCGCCCTGCGCGACCACCAGCTCGGCAGGTACGCCCTTGCCAACCAGATAGGTGCGGATGGTTTGCGCCCGTTGTTTCGAAACCTGCAGGTTGCCCTGGCTGTCACCCAGTTGGTCGGCGTGCCCCGAGATGATGATCTTGCCGATATTCGGGGTATTCAGCAGCTTGCTGGCAATTGCGCTCAGCTGATGCTGGCCTTCGTTTTTCAGGCTCTGGAAATCGGCGCGGCCGAAGGCGAACAGGGTGTCGGATTCCAGCGTGATGGTCTCGATCGAGCGCAGCGACTGGGCGCGCAGGCTGTCGATGTAGTTGCGCGAACTGGACATCAGGAAGGCGTTGTCGAGGATGCGCGGTACATCTGGCTCTCGAATCTGGTCGCTGTAGAACGTGATCTGGCGGCTGGCATACAGGTAGTCCTGGTTGCCACCGGCCTCGCTGCCAGCGGCGGCCATGCTCTTACCGGTATGGCGGGCGATGGCCGGGTACCAGTAGTCCGGCAGGTGCGCCTTGAGAAACGCCGGGTCGGCATGCTCGCGCTGGCCCGGAGAAAGCATCACGTAAGTGTCCAGGGCCGCCTTTCCGAAATTGGCGATCGACTGGGCGCGGTTGTCATGGGGCAGCGCCTCGGCCTCTACGCTGTCAATGCCGCTCACTGGCTGCAGCTCACGGGTGTTGCGCTGGTAGACCTTGAGCGTGGTCAGCAGGTACAGGGTACGGGTCAGATTATCGGCCGTGGGCTTTAGCATCACGTTCTGCAACATGGCGAAGTAGCGGTTGCGCAGCAGCGGCTCGACCTCATGGCCCTGGTACAGGCCCAGGCGCATGCCGAGGGGCACGCCCTTTGCGTGGTGTTGCTCATGGTAGTGAGCAGCCCAGAAGCGCAAGCGGTCGAGGCTTCGCCAGGCGGTGTACTGGCCGCTGGCCGCCTGGTCGTCGGCCTTGGCCTGGGCCAGTTCGCCGGCAATGCTGGCCAGGGTGGCGCGGTTGTTCAGGTACGACCAGCCCCACAGGCTGCACAACACCAGTGCCGCCAGGCCGGCAGCGCCCACCCACCCGGCCTTGCGCCGGCGTTCACGGTGGTTGCTGGTGTACAGCGCCACCAAATGCTGGTCGGGAATGATCACTTTGCGGAACAGGCTGTTGATGAACAGCGGCGCCGGCTGGCTGCCGGCAGTGCCCGTTCCTTCTGCGTGTTCGAGCGCGAAGCGTTCGGCCACATGCTGGCCGTGGCAGCCCCACTGAGCCTCGTCGGCCTGCAGCGCCGCGGTGAAATAGAAACCGCGCAGCATTTCGGCATTCTGGTAAGGGTTGGCACGCAGCAGGCTGTCGACGAACTGATGCAGGCGCGGCTTGAGCGCGGCCAGCTCCAGCGGGAAGCGGTAGGCAGCGTTGTTCTGCCGAGTGACTTGGATATCCTGCTGCACCAGCTGCTGGCTCGCCATCTGCCCCCAGTAACGGGTGAGCTCGTCCATCGCATTGCTGAAGCGCTGGCCCCAGTCGGCTTGCTCGTAACCCTTGTGAGAGAAGGTTTTACCCATCACTTCACCACGAGCCGCGTCGTCCAGTTGGCGATAGAACGCGGTGAAACCAGGGATCAGGTCGCACTTGGTGAAAACCAGGTAGATTGGCAGACGCACTTCCAGCAGCGCGCAGCTTTCCTGAATGCGTTCGCGCAGGCGCTTGGCCACGCGCTCCTGGTCTTCGACCGAGCCATGCAGGATATCGGCGATGCTGACGCTGACGATCAAGCCGTTAAGGGGGCGGCGCTGGCGGTGCTGGCGCAGCAGTTGCAAAAAGCCGCGCCACTTGCCGGCTTCCTCGGGGCTGTTCATGTAGCGCCCGGCAGTGTCCAGCAGTACCGCTTCAGAACTGAAGAACCAGTCGCAGTTGCGCGTGCCGCCCAGGCCCGCGACCCGCACGCCTTCGCGCTCGGCATAGGGGAAGTTCAGGCCCGACTGCAGGATCATCGTGCTCTTGCCGGCGGCAGGCTGACCAATGACCAGGTACCAGGGCAGGGCATACAGGGCATCCTTGTTCGAAGTACCGCGCGGCTTGTTGCTGTGCAGGCGCTCGATGCCCTGCAGCAGGCGCTCGCGCAACAGGCTGACTTCTTCCCGGTCGGCCGGGGCTGCACTGAGTACGGCCTGGTCGGCGTCGTCGCGCAGCAGGCCTTCAAGGTTGTGGTGCTGACCCACGCCGCGGTACAGCAGCAGTACATAGCCCGCCGACAGCAGCAGAAACACGCCGATCCCGGCCAGCAGGCTGTGCAGCGAGGCGAAGCCGAAGGCTCGGCCGATGGCCCAGACCAGGAAGATCGCCAGGAAGAATGCCACGCCCAGCAGGTAGGGTTGGTAGCGCAGGCAGTAGTACTTGAGCTTGTTCATACAGGTGTCGCATCCAGTGCATCGACGAACTGGTCGATGACATGTTCAAGGGGGCGGTCGTAATCGTGCAGCCGTGGCACCGTTGTCAGCGGGCTGAGCAACTCCAGGTGCTGGCGCGGGTCGGCACAGCCACTGAGCAGGCGGTAGGCACAGCTGGCGTGGCGCGCCGGGAAGCAGTACAGCTGCGGGTGCATGAAATCGTCGGCCAACAGGCTCACTGCCGGCAGCGCTCGGTGTTCGCTCATGCGGGCCAGCCAGGTCAGCCACAGGTCGGCAGTGGGGTTTTTAAGGCCACGTTCGGCCGGCAACGGCAATTCGATGCCGCCTGCAAAGTCACCCTGCAGCGAGGCACGGCCGAGCTGCAGGTGGGCGAGGGCAGTGGCACTGTCGAAACCTGGCCAGGATCCATGAAGGGCACGGGCCACATCCGCGAAGCTGAAATCATGCAGGAACTTGGCGTGCACCCGGCGGAAAAGGTCCAGGTCCTGGCCCTGCAGCGGGCGTAAGGCCTTGATCCGTTCGAACAGGCGGGTGCAGTCGGCGCCTTGCACGGCCTGGTGCAGCATCGGCTTGATCTGCGCGCTGAACAGCTCGCCAAGCGTGAACGGGTTGACCAGCCCAGTACTGTCATCGCCCTTTAGCAGCTGGAAGATGAAGAACGGGTAGCGCCGCTGGCTGGCATCGCGCGAGCTGAGCAGGCCACCCAGTAGCCAGTTGCCGTTGCGTGCGCGGTAGGTGAAAAAACACATCGGCAGCGCGTCGAACAACGCCTGCCAGTCATCGCGGTAGCGCATGGCTGCCAGCGATGACTGCAACCAGGCGTCGAACTCGCAGACCTCTTCCGCCGCCCCATGCAGGCTGACGAAATCTGCGCTCGACGGCAGCTTGCCGAAGCAACCGATCATTGCGCGCCCCTGCTGTTGAGGGCGCTCAGGGCCTTGACGTCACCCAGATCGGTCAGCTTGACCCCACCGAAGTTGCGCACGACAAGGCTTACGCGGCCACTGGCGGTGTTCCAGCTGAAGCGTTGCTGAATGCCGTCCAGGTCGTCGACCCGAGCGCTCTCGTTCATGCGCAGCAGGCCCCACCGCCCTGGGAAGTCGAACACGGTGACCCGTGTGCCGCTCAGGGTGACGACGTCCAGGCGCGCGCCCGGCGCGTTGCTGGTGCCCGGCCAGGCGAAGCGGTTCCAGCTGCTGCGGCCGTTGCGGTAGTGCTGCTCCTGGCCATCGAGGGTGAACACGATGTCGGTGAAGTTGGCCGAAGGCTCCAGCATGATCTCGAAGCCGTTGTCGCGGTCCGACAGGCTGGCGATCACCTGGCCCACGGAGCTGGCCTTGTCGATGCTGTTGAGCATGCCAGGGTTGACCAGCGCCGGCCCCTTGCCATCGCCCACGCCCAGACCTTCACCACCGGCCAGGTTGCCGATTTCGTTGCGCTTGAAGGCCGGCAGCAGGCCGCTGTCCGGATCCACGAAGCGTTGCAGGTCTTTCACCGAAGCCTCGTTGCGGCTGCTGCCGGCAATCGGGTAACGGTGTGCCATGACCTGCTCCCAGGGCTTGGCGATCTGCTGCGCCCAGGCCTTGGCGATCTGCTCGCCGGCCGGGTCGCGCAGGGTCGCCCAGGCATACTGGATGGGCAGGCTGAACAGCCCCTGCAGCGAGCGCGACAGGCCATCCTGGCTGGTGTCGACGCTGCTTTCCACGTAGTTGCGCACGGTGGTGACTTCGCTCGGCTGGCCTTCCAGGGTCTCGCTGATCAGCTGCTTGCTGCTCTTGCCCACATCCTGCGAACGCTGGATGTTGTTCATGCGCACCTTGAGCTTGCGCAAGGCGGCCAGGTAGCGGTCCATGATGGTGCTGTCGGCGCCTTCGGCGTTGTTTTCGGCGAACACCCGCGCCACCGGCTCGAAGCGCTTGGCCAGGCTACCGTCGTCCACCGCCGGCAGGGCCGGGGCGACGTTGGCAGGCAGGGTGTCGTTGGCGTCGAACAGACCGGTGACCTTGCTCCAGAAACCGTCATCGCGGCTGGTGCCTGGGGCCGGGATGGCCTGCTTGACCGGCAGGTCCCACTGGGTATTGTCGTTGACCGCCTGCAGCAGGTTCTTCACTGGCGAGTTCTGCACGTCGCTCAACAGCCCCAGTTCCCGGGTCGCCGAGGCCAGGTCGGCGAAGTGGCGCACGCCAACGCTGCTGACCATCTTGTACCAGGCTTGGGTGTAGTCGCGCTTGTAGCGGGTCATGAACTCGCGCACGAAGTTGGCCTTCTGCACGATGGCATCGCCGCCTTCGCCGTCCAGCACCCAGTCCGACTCGTTGCGCAGGTTGCCCGACACCAGCTTGATCAGTTCGGGCTTGACGAAGGTGTCCCAGCCCTGGCGGGTATAGATTGCCGGTACGCCAGCGGAGCCGTACAGCAGCGCGCGGCCCGGTTGCGGGACCAGGTCGTTGAGGCTCAGCGCCGGGAACTGGCGGCTCGATTCGAGTTGCAGGCGCAGGTACTCGCGATCGACCAGCGAGCTGGAGATCATGAACGACTTGAGGTTCTGCCGGGTTTCGTTGATCAGCTGTTCGTTGCGCGGCAACGACGGCGCCTGGCCCTGTTCCAGCAATTGCACGTACAGCGGGGCATTTTCCGCGATCACGCCAGCGTCGGCCGGGGTGCCTTCGGCGGCGGCGCTGGCCCAGGCCTGGGGCAGGCTGGCAGCGACGAAGTCCGGGTCTGGATGGGCCTGGGGCTCGGTCAGCAACAGGTACAGCTTGAGGGTGTTGTAGGCCTCGATGATCGAGGCCACCTGCTGCTCGTCCAGGCGCCCGAGCATTTCTTCGGACAGTGACAGCCCACCGGTGGCGGCGGACAGCTCGGCGCCATCGCTGGCAGTGGCCAGGTTGACCTTGGCGGCATAGGCGCCAGCGCGGGTGTTGCCCAGCGCGGCCTTGGCCCTGGCTGCAACGGCAGGGGCCAGCGGCTTGCCATTGCGTTTCTTCGGCAGCGGGGCCGGGGTGAATTCCAGCTCCTGGTTGATACCGTTGGCGAAGGTGTTGAACGCCCGCATCTGCACTTGCAGGCTGCGTGCGATCGGTTCCAGCGCCTGGCTGCGCAGCTGCGCCAGGTAGGCGCTGCGGGTCACCTGGTGAATCGCCTCGCCCTGGTACAGGCCGCCACCCAGCTGCAAGGGCATTCCCTGCAGGCGATGGGCCTCGACGTTGGCCATCTGCTCACGCAGCACTTCCAGGCCCTTGCCTGCGGCCAACTGCTGCTCGCGGTCTGCTGCCTGCTCGATGTGCGCCAGCTGCCCGCGCAGGCTGTCCAGCCACTGGCGGTTATTGGCGAACGACAGCGCTTGCCAACCGATGAACAGCAACCCGGTGGCGGCGGCCAGGCCCAGTAGCAGCGGGCTGAACGCAGCCTGGCGGCCCAGGCGCGACTGGTAAAGGATCAGGTCGCGGTCGGGGAAAATCACCTGGCGGAAGGTGTCGGTGATGAAGTAGCTGCGGTTGCCCAGGGCCTTGCCGACGTGCCCGGCCTGTTCATCGTAGGCGGCCTGCAGGGCGAATTCGTCGGCGATGACGTCTTCATAGACCTGCTCCAGTTGCTGCCCGTTCTGCAGTGCACTGGTGAAGTACAGGCCACGTAGCAGCAGCGGGGCACCGCCGCGATGGCCGCGGGTGAAGTGGTCGAGGAATTGCTCGAGCACACCGCTGAGGGCGGCGAAGTACTGCGGGAAATTCAGCAGGGTGCTGTCGGCTTCGGCACCGAGGGCGATCATCTGCGCGTCGACGTGCTGGCGAATATGAGCCTGCAGCTTCTTCAGGCGCGTCTGCAGCACGGCGTGCAGGCCGTTGGTGCGGATTTCCGAAAGGCCAAAGGTCATGCCCAGCGGCTGCTGGCGTTCGTGCAGGTCGAGGCCGTCGAAAGCCTGGCTGAAGCCCGGCAACTGGTCGGTCTTGCTCAGCATCAGGTAAACCGGCGGGTTGGCATCGAGGCATTCGGCGTATTCTTCCACCCGGGCCACCAGCTGGGCCGCCAGGGCATTGCGCTCATCGCTGTTGGCCGCCAGCAGTTCGGGCAGGCTGACCACTAGGACCAGGCCATTGATCGCCGCTTTGCCGCGCTGCTTACGCAGCATGCGCAGAAAGGCCGAGAACTCGCTGGCCGACTGGTCGTCGCGCAGGTAGCGCCCGGCGGTGTCGATCATCACGGCGTCGGGGCTGAAGTACCAGTCGCAGTGCTGGGTGCCGCTTTCGCTGTCGTTGGCCGTGGCAATGCTGGCCGACAGGCCGGAATGGGTCAGCAGCGAGGTCTTGCCGGCCGCCGACATGCCGACCACCAGGTACCAGGGCAGGTCGGACAGCGCCGCCTTGCCGCCGCCACCCGCGGAGCGGTCGGTGCGCAGCATGGCGATGGCATGTTTCAGGCGCTCACGCAGCACCTGCTGGTCACGGAACTCGCCAGTGGCATTCCACGAGCGGTCGACCTCGATCTGCAGCAGGTTCTCCAGGTTGTGTTCGGCGCGAATGCGCTGGTATTGGCGCAGCACGATTACCAGCAGGAAGCAGGCACTGATGATTGCCAGCGCTTCAGGCACGTGATGACGCAGCCACGGCACCAGCGGCGCGGCCAGCCAGCAAATCAACAGGCTAGCCAGCCACAGCAATGGCAGCAGCACCCAGAAACTTTTCAACAGACGCAGTAATGTTTTCATGTCTTCCTGACTCGGCTACCGGGTATGTGCTCAGGCACTGAACAGCTGGCGGATTTGTTCGGACAGGGCGGCGACGTCCTTGTCCAGCAACCAGTCCAGCGTCAGGTACACGGCGACGCAGACCAGCGCGATCAGCGCCAGGTACACCCACAGCGGTACCTCGTGGCGCAGCATCTGCGACACCTGGTCGGGCAGCGCCCAGTCCGGTGACAGCGCTTTGGGCGCCTTGCGGTAGCGGGCAATATCCTGGCCCAGGGTATTGGCCAGGTAACGCAGCTGGTCTTTCTGCCCGAGGCTGAACTTGCCCTCGAAGCCCAGTGCCAGGCACAGGTGGTAAACCTCGAGCACGTCGATGTTCTGCTTGACGTCGGCGCGCAGCCCATCGACCTTCTCGAAGAAGCCTTCGCCGGCCAGGTGCACGCCGAAATAGCGGAACTGCAACGGCTGCAGCTCAAAGTGCCGACGCAGCGCATTGTCGTCCGAGCGCAGGACGCTTTCGTCGAGGAAGGCGCACAACGCGTATTGGGTGTCCTTGACCTGCTCGACGCTGTAGTTGGCGGCACGGGCATCACGCTCCAGGTTGGCGAAGAAGCGTTCGACGCTACCTTCGAAGGCCTGCACCGAGGTGACCTGGCGGCCGCGACGTACGATCAACGCCATGCTGATGAAGTCCTGGACCAGGTCCTTGAGCGTCGGTTTGTCGCTGGCGGCCGGGACGGCGCCCTGTTGCAGTACGGCTTCGGTCATTTGAGCACCGCCATCAGTTCAAGCTTGAGGTTGGTAAAGGCGCTGGGCGCATAGAAGCAGATGGCCTGGGCGCTGATCATTCGCTCATACACAGTGCCGTGTGGCTCGATGGCGAAGTACTGGTTGTCCAGGCGCACCGGAATCGCGTTCGGCAGCCGCGCGGCATGATTGAGGGTGACACCTGGCATGGCGCTGTTGACCACCACTTCAATGTCTTCCGGCGAACCGACCTTGAACGCTCGGGGCACCAGCTCCAGTAGGCTGGCGCCGGGCATGTCGGCATGCACGGCGATATAGAAGTCGGCTTCGGCCAGGCGCGGGTCGTGCAGTTGGCCTTGCCAGTGCGATGGCTTGGTCTGGGTCAGGTTGATGACAATGCACTGGTTGGGCACGACGTTGTCGAGCATCACCCGGATCATCTCGTCGAGCTTGACCAGCGACGCGGCCGGGTCGTGGTGGTCGTACTCGGGGATGTCGCTGAGCTGGGTGTCCAGGGTGAAGGTCAGCAGGCCGCCGGCCAGGTCGGCCAGGAACAGGTACAGGCGTTCCGGGTGCAGGCGCGGGTGGGTCAGTAGATGAGCCAGCTGGGGGTGGGCACGGTTGACCGTGTTCAGCAGCCAGAACAGGGTCACATCGCTGGAGCCGAACTCGGCGATCTGGTCGGCGCGCTCGCGGCGCCGGCCGGAAAGCGCCTTGCTCTTGGCCTGCAGGGCGCCGAGCAGGCGCTTGCCGATGCCGGCAATGGTCTCGTGGCTGCCCAGGTGCAAGGTGGGGTGGACGAAATGCGGGTCAAGGTTGAAACCGCCCATGCTGTTGCGTGTCAGCTTGGCCAGGGGGCAGTGGCTGTAACCGTCGAGGCTGTCACCGTCGACCAGCAGTACGACGTTCAGGCGCAAGCTGGTGATCTCGTTCTCCAGCTCGCCTTCATTAAGGTCGGGCAGGGTGTCGAACTGCTTGCGGAAACGCCGTGCGGCCTTGTGTTCGTGGCCATCCTCGACGTAGTTGAGGCCGAATGGCTCGGGCAGCTTGAGCGCAGCATAGACCTTCAGGTCGTTGGCCTTGAGCAGGTCCTTGAGGTCGCGCGCGGCCGGCAGCGGATCGTGCTGCGGCGCGTCGTAGAGGCTGCCATCGGGGAACACCAGCTTCAGGCGCTTGAGCTGCAGTGAACCATTGGCCAGGGCATCCTCGTCCACCTGCAACGCCTGAACTCCCCAATGGAAAGGGGTGCTGCGCAGGGTCGCCTCAGCCAACTGGTGCTGATGGAATTCGTCCTGATACTGGAAGTGCTGGGGCAGCAGGAACATGCCTTCCGACCACATCACCCGGCTCTGCTTGCTCATTTGACGCTATCCACTAAAGAGTTGAAGGTTGAATCCATGGCGTTGCTGGCCGACTGGCTGGCGGCGTCGGTGGCTTTGTCGATGGCCGCGTCCTGCACCTTGTCGGTGAGGGTCGCGTCGGCATCCTTGGCCTTCTGCGCAGCGGCAAGCTGGTCGGCGGTCGGCGGTTTGTTCAGTACGTCTACGCCCCGCATGGCGCTGATTTCGGTGTTGTCCACCAGCACCCGCAGGCCGTCGGAGGAGAACCAGATACCGTCCTTGCGCAGCGAGTTGGCGTCGAAGGCGACTTTCCAGCGCGCGTCCTGCTCATCGCGGAAGAACGCCGCCACGCCGACGTAGCGCGCGTTCTTGGCCAGCGGCCACTGGTCGATCTGGCCAATGCCAGGCAGCAGGGTGATCTCGCGGGTTTCCACCAGGGTGTTGCCCAAGGCTTTTTGCGGGGCGTCCCACAGGGTCTCGGCATCGGCAGCCGCGAAGCGCTCGAGGTCGGTCAGCTGATACACGCGCATCACCACCGACAGCGGCTTGCCCTCGGCGTCGGGGTTGAGCTGGTTGCCGCCGTCGGAGGTCAGGATGACCTTTTCGCTGTCGGCCAGCATGTCGGCCGCCCAGCTGTCTTCCATGCGCTTGCCGATACGGTCGGTGACCCCGCAGCCGGCCAGCGCCACTAGCAGGGCGGCTGCGGTCAGGCATTTGAGGGCGGTGTGCTTGTGTTGCATGACGGCAAAACCTCCGGGTACTGGTCAGGCCAGGCGATAGGCGAAATCGCCATCGCTGCCCAGCTCGATCGCAAGGCGCTCGATCGGCGCGTCCTGGGCCATGCGCTCGAGCACGCGCTGGGCGAGTTCGGGCATCAGGGTCTGGGACAGGATGTTGTCGATGTTGCGCGCACCGCTGTCGACCTCGGTGCAGCGCGCGGCGATGGCCTTGACCAGCGCCTCGTCGTAGCTGAGCTCGGCCTGGTGGTTGCGGGCGAAGCGCTTGGCGATGCGTTCGAGCTTGAGGGCGACGATGCGCTCGAGGATCTGGTCCTGCACCGGGTAGAACGGCACGATGCTCAGGCGGCCGAGGAAGGCCGGTTTGAACACATGGTTGAGCTGGTCGCGCAGGCCTTCGACGATGGCTTCGGGCGTCGGCAGCTCGGTGGCGTTCAGGCAGGTCTGCATGATGCGCTCGGTGCCGGTGTTGGAGGTGAGGATGATCACCGTGTTGCGGAAATTGATCTCGCGGCCTTCGCCGTCGTCCAGTACGCCCTTGTCGAACACCTGGAAGAACAGTTCGAGCACGTCGGGGTGGGCTTTTTCCACCTCGTCGAGCAGCACCACGCTGTACGGTTTGCGGCGCACCGCCTCGGTCAGCACGCCGCCTTCGCCGTAGCCGACGTAGCCGGGTGGCGAGCCCTTGAGGCTCGACACGGTGTGGGCCTCCTGGTACTCGGACATGTTGATGGTGATCAGGTTGCGCTCGCCGCCGTACAGGGTATCGGCCAGGGCCAGGGCGGTTTCGGTCTTGCCGACGCCGCTGGGGCCGAGCAGCAGGAACACGCCAATCGGTTTGTTCGGGTCTTCCATGCGCGCTCGGGAAATCTTGATGCGCTTGCCGATCTCGTGCAGGGCGTGGTCCTGGCCCAGCACGCGCTCACCAAGCAGGGCCGGCAGGCGCTGCACGGTGTCGATCTCGTCGCGCAGCATCTTGCCCAGCGGGATGCCGGTCCAGCCGCTGATGACCTGGGCGATGGCGCCGCTGTCGACCAGCGCGTGGACCAGTGGCTGGTCGCCTTGCACGCGCGCCAGCTCGGTACGCAGGGTATTGAGCTGCTGAGCGTCGGCATCGTTGGCGGCGTCCAGCGCCTTGAGCTGTTCGACCAGCTCCAGCTCCTGCTGCCACTGGGCATTGAGTTGCTGTTCTTGTTGCTGCTCGGCCTGCAGGGCAGCCTGCAGCGCTTCCAGGCGGCGGGCATGGTCGTGCCCCTTGCCGGCTTCGTGGCCGAGCACGCCGATTTCTGCTTGCAGGTTGTCGATCTGCCGGCGGCAGTCTTCCAGTGCGCCGGGCAGCGAAGATTGCGCCAGGGCAATGCGCGCGCAGGCCGTGTCGAGCACGCTGACCGCCTTGTCGGGCAGCTGGCGGCCGGTGATGTAGCGGTTGGACAGGCGTACCGCCTGCACCAGCGCTTCGTCCATCACCGCCACCTTGTGGTGCTCGCGCATCTTGCCGAGCAGGCCGCGCAGCATGTGAATGGCCTTGTCTTCGTCGGGCTCTTCCACTTTGACCACCTGGAAGCGGCGGGCGAGGGCGGCGTCCTTCTCGAAGTACTTCTTGTACTCGGCCCAGGTAGTGGCGGCGATGGTGCGCAGCTCGCCACGGGCCAGGGCCGGCTTGAGCAGGTTGGCGGCATCGTTCTGCCCGGCCTGGCCGCCGGAGCCGATCAGGGTGTGGGCTTCGTCGATGAACAGGATGATCGGGTGCAGGCTGCGCTTGACCTCTTCGATCACCGCCTTGAGGCGGTTCTCGAACTCGCCCTTGACCCCGGCGCCGGCCTGCAACAGGCCCAGGTCGAGGGTGTGCAGGGCAACGTCCTTGAGCACCGCCGGCACGTCACCCTGGGCGATGCGCAGCGCCAGGCCTTCGACCACGGCGGTTTTGCCGACCCCGGCTTCGCCCGTGAGGATCGGGTTGTTCTGTCGGCGGCGGGTGAGGATGTCGACCATCTGCCGTACTTCGAACTCACGGCCCAGCACCGGGTCGATGCGGCCTTCGCGGGCACTTTGGGTAAGGTTGACCGTGTACTGGTCCAGCGCCGGGGTCTTGCCGCTGGCCTTGCTCGACGTGCTCACTGGCGCCGCTGGGCTGGCCAGTGGGCTGGCCTGCCTGGACTCGGCGCTACCCTCCACCAGCGCGGCAAGGTTCAGGCGCAGGTCATCGGCGTTGATTTTTTCCAGCTCCGGTGCCGAGGCGATCACCACGCGACGCAGTTCAGCATCGTCGAGCAGAGCCTGCAGCAGGTGAGCGCTGCGCACTTGGCCTACGCCGTATTCGATCGAGGCCAGCAACCAGGCTTGCTCGATCATGCGGGTAATGTGTGGCGACAGCGCCGGGGTGCGGGTATTGCCTTTCTTGAAGGTGCCCAGGGCGGTGACCAGCTGCGCCTGCAGGCGCTCGGCGACTACCTCGTAGTGGCGCAGGATCGGCGCCAGGTCGCTGTCGCTGTTGTCGAGCAACTGCAGCAGCAGGTGCTCCACCTCCACGTCGTAATGGTGCTCCGACAGGCACAGGGCCGCCGCGCTTTCCGTGGCCGTGCGGCTGGTTTCGTTGAGCTTGGCGAACAGAGACTTCAGGTTCACAAGGCGACCCCATCGTAAGGAATGTGGAAAACGGCGCAACGCGAAGGCTCCGCGTCACGACCCGGGCGTTTGAGCCAACCCAGCCAGCCCAGGGCGACATTGCCGCTGCGGCCCAGTTGGGCGCGTGGCACCGCCTCGCGCTTGAGGCGCGGGGCAATTTCGAAATCCAGTTCGGCACCTATATAGAAGCGCACCAGCTCGACCAGCTTGCGGTAGCAGGCGGTGCCCGGCTGGAAGCGCTGGTAGTCGGCCAGGTTCAGCGGGCCCAGCTCGATACGGATGCACGACTGATAGTCCCAGACCCGGTTGCCGGCGACGGCGCTGTGGCCGAGCTGGGCATTGCGGCGGCCAAGCTGGGTGCATTGTTCGGGCTGCAGGTGCAGCCAGCGCCCGGCGAACGGCTGGACCTTGATCGGCAGCGAGAAATAGAAACCGAGCATGCGTTCAAGGTTCAGCGCATTGCGCGGCTTCTGGCTGAGCAGGCCGGCAAAATAGCTGAACAGCTCACGACGCAATGCTGACGGTTGCTCTTCGAACTTCAGCTTCTGGGCGCGCGGCCCGAGGCCAACCAGGTTGAGCAGGTAGCCATCGAAGCCCGAGGTGCCATTGCGCTCGTGCTCGATGTGGAATTTGTATTTTTGCCAAGCCTCGTAGAACAACGTGGTCATGCGGTGCGAGAAGATGTCGAGAAACGCATGGGCGGCATCGTCGCGATACTGCACGTGGCGTTCCAGCAGCAGCTCGGTGTACGGGCGCGGCAGCACGCCCGACGGCCCGACCAGGCCCATGAAGGTGACCTGCACTTCCGACAGCGGCAGGCCGGCCGGCGACACCTTGCCTTCGCGCTCGAAGTGCAGGTCGCTGACCTCGCTGGCCGGGAACGCCAGCGACAGCTGGGTACGAAAACGCAGCGGGTCTTCGTGCGGCCGGGTTGCCAGGTCCATGCGCCCGGTGCGGCTGTAGTGCAGGCGGAGCAGGCGCACCAATTGAAAGAATTCGAATCGGTGCGGCTCGGCTCGGGCCTGATCGATCAGACCAGGGGCTGATCGCCGGTGCGTGCTGGCCATTGTACGACTCTCTTTTCTCGTTGTTGGGTGCGCAGGGTCAGCTGGGTGAAACTGTTCATCGAGCAGTACTGGCCGAAGAAGTGGTCCAGCACTTTGCCGAACAGAAACACGCCGCTGCCGATGAACTGGCTTTCGTCCAGGGTCAGGGTGATGCCGACGCCGCGCACGAAATTTGGCCGCGGGTGGCCGATGCGCGCGACCACCGGTTCGCTGCTGATCGCCTTGATGCCGTTGATCTGTTTGCGAATGGCGGAGACATTGCGGTAGTTGTACAGCGACAACAGCTCCAGCAGCACTTCGCGGCCCTGGCTGACCAGGGACAGGTGGTTCAGCGACAAGTGGGCGATCAACCGCCAGATCAGGCCCTTGCCCAAGGGCACACGCACCGTGGCGGTGGGCTTGCGCAGGCAGCGGATATCCTTGATCACCGAGTTGGCGGGAATGGTGAAATCGCCCCGTTCGCCACCGAACGGCAGCATCAGCGGCACGTCGCGGTTGCTGCAGGTAAGGCCGATACTGAGGGTGTCGCTGCTGGCGTCGATCAGTTCTAGATCGCGGTCGACCACGCGGATGCTCATGGCAGTGGCGTCACCCTGGTTTCGCCGGCGCGCAACCCAGAAGCTGCTGTGTGGGTCTTGCTCGCCCCGGGGTTCGAAAAACGGCTGGCAGGTGGCGACCTGGTCGATACCGCCGAGTTTGCGCACCCGCCGTACCCGGTCGATCGAGACCACTTCTGCAGCGTTGTGCAGCCGTGTGTCAGGGGTGACCGGGTATTCGTGCTGGGTGTGGGTCAGCTTGATCGGCTCGGCCTGCTGGCGGAACAGGTTGATGATCGGCGTGCAGTTGAGCTTGAAGTTGTTGCGCCCGATGTTCTGGGTCAGCCGCGCCAGGCGCTCGCTGAGGTCGTAGTCAGCGAAGTAGAAGTTGATCTCGACCTGTTCGATGGCCTTGCCCTGCAGGATGCGGGCAAAGCCGCTGAGGTCGAAGAACATGAACTTGTCGGGGAAGGTGAAATACTCGTGCAGCAGGCGGTAGCCGAGGAACGAGCGCTCGGAGTAGTCCACCAGGCCTTCGTCGCGGGCGTAGCCCACGGCTTTCAGGGCATTGGCCGGCAGCGCCACTTCGCGGCTGCGGCCCTCGTCCTGGAAGCTCAGGGTGGCCTTGGCCAGGTTGTTGAACAGCAGTTCGTACAGCTGCAGCATCAGGGTCGCTTCGCCGTCGAGGAAGAACCGCAGGCGGTCCATTTCCATCTGCCCGAACAGGGCATCGCCGGTGGCTGCCAGGCGGATGCGCAGCTGTGCGACCAGGTCGGCGCTGTGGCCGTTGAATGCCGAACGCTCCATTTCGGCGAACGAGGCCTGTTGCACGGCAATCGGCCACAGCTCTACCGGGTAGCAGGTGCGGAACTTGCACACCACGCCCTCTATGGCGTTGGCATGCATCTCGGTATGGCGCGCCACCCGGTACGCTTCGGTGACTTTCTCGTGCCTGCCCAGGCTCAGCTCGGCAATCGACATCGACGGGGTAGGGCGCAGGTAGTGCGGGTACAGCACCTCGAGGAAGGATTCGACGATTTCCGGAAACTCGTCATCGAGCTTCTTGTGCACCCGCGCAGACAGGAACGAGAACGCCTCGATCAGGCGCTCGGTGTGCGGGTCTTCGCAGTTGTCGCCCTCGATCAGCAACCGCGAAGCGATCTTCGGGTACTGCGCGGCAAACTCCTGGCCGAGGAAGCGCAGGTGCGACAGTTCCTTTTCGTAGTAGGGCAGCAGTTCGTCGAGCATCAGTTGAGGTTCTGCACTTTGTATTCCTGGGTGTTGACCTGCAGCACGGCGTCGAATGACACCTGGCGGCTGATGTCCTGCAGACGCAGCACGGCGTCCACCCGGAAGGTCAACATGCGGTGGCCGTTCTGCTGGGCCAGCAGCTGTACACGGACCCGGCGAAAACGCCGGTCCCCGGTGCTGATCGCCCGCTCCAGCTGCTGCTGGATCAGGCGACGATCGTGTGGGTCGAGCACGCTGCGGCTGATGAAGTCGGGCATGCCGTATTCAAGGATGGAACCACCGAGCTGGCTGAAGCCGTCGAGCTCTTCGGCGACCAGGGACTGGCGGGTGTTCACCAGCACCTCGAGGTCGCGGACGATGCTGGCCTTGTACTCGGCCAGCGAGCAGGTGCGCTGCACGGCCGGCTCGGCCGACTGGTACGGACGGTCGTCCAGCAGTCGGTCGAGCAGCGAGGGCAGCAGGCGGGCCTGGTTACTCATGTGTCATCCCTGTACACAACGGCCTGTCAGCCGCGTGCGCCCTGTGGCAGCTCGGCAACCAGCCGCAGCGAGGCGGTCAGTTCATCCAGCTGGTAGTGCGGGCGCAAGTAGGTCACGGCCTTGTACACGCCTGGCTTGCCGGGCACTTCGAACACCTCGGCGCGCGCTTCGCGCAACGGGAACTTGGCCTTGGCCTCCTGGCTGGCGGTGTCGTCGAGCAGCACATAGCTGGCCAGCCACTGGTTGAGGAAACGCTCCACGTCCATGCGCGAGGCGAAGCTGCCGATCTTGTCGCGCATGATCGCCTTCATGTAGTGGGCGATGCGCGAAGTGGCGAAGATGTACTGCAGCTGGGCCGACAGGCGTGCGTTGGCGTTGGCGATGTCGGTGTTGTACTGCTTCTGCTTCTGCGCCGACTGGGTGCCGAAGAACGCGGCATAGTCGGTGCCCTTGCAGTGCACCAGGGGGATGAAGCCCAGGTCCGACAGCTCTTTTTCGCGGCGGTCGGTGATGGCGATTTCGGTCGGGCACTTGAGGGCGATTTCGCCGTCGTCGGTCTTGAAGGTATGGGTTGGCAGGCCTTCGACCAGGCCGCCACCTTCCACACCGCGGATGGCCACGCACCAGCCGTAGCGGGCGAAGGCATCGGTGACGCGGGTGCCGAGGGCGTAGGCGGCGTTCATCCACAGGTACTTGTTGTGGTCGCGGCCGTCGACGCTTTCGACGAAGTTGAACTCTTCCACCGGGGTGGTATCGGGGCCATACGGCAGGCGACCGAGTACGTGCGGCAGGGTCAGGCCGACGTAGCGCGAGTCTTCCGAGGCGCGGAACGACTTCCACTTGGCGTATTCGACGGTGTCGAAGATCTTCGCCAGGTCACGCGGGCCGGACATTTCGGTGAACGAGTCCCAGCCGAACAGCTCGGGGGAGGCGGCCGAAATGAACGGGGCATGGGCTGCCGCGGCGACGTGCGAGATCTCCTCCAGCAGGTACATGTCTTCGGGGTTGCGGTTGAACTCGTAGTCACCGATCAACATGCCGAAAGGCGCGCCACCGAAGGTGCCGTACTCTTCTTCGTAGACCTTCTTGAACAGCGCGCTCTGGTCGAATTCGCTGGCGGCCTTCAGGTCGCGTACCAGGTCTTTCTTCGAGGCATTGAGCAGGTGGATCTTCAGCGTGGTGCTGGTCTCGGTCTGGTCTACCTGGTATTTCAGGCCGCGCCAGGAGGCTTCCAACTGCTGGAATTCGCGGGCGTGCATGATCTCGTTCATCTGCTCGGAGAGCATCGCGTCGATCTCGGCGATGCGCGAATCGAGCACGGCGATCAGGTCCTTGCTCGGGGTCATCTCACCCTCGAGCACCTGGTTCACCAGTTCGCCAATCAGGTCGCGGGTGCGGTTGCGCTCGGTGTCGGAGCGGGCCACGCGGCTTTGCGAAATGATGCTGTCGAGCAGCGAGGGCTGTGGTGCGAAGTTTTCCACTTCGACCAGGTCGCCGGCCTGTTGCGGTGCGGTTTGCTTGTCGGTCATGTTCGGGCTCCTGCTCAGGCGCGATCGTCGCTGGACGGGTCTTTCACTTCGGCTTCACGGCCGAACTCCTTGCCCAAGGTCTTGAGCTTTTCGGTGTTCTGCAGCACATCCATCAGCAGCTCTTCGAGCTTGTCGTTGCCGCCCATCTTGTTGCGCAGGTCGGCCAGCTTGTTGCGCACTTCCAGCAGCTTGCGCAGCGGCTCGACCTGCTTGACCACGTTCTGTGGCTCGAAGTCTTCCAGGCTGTTGAAGTTCAGCTCCACGCCCAGCTGGGTGCCGTTCTTGGCCAGGGTGTTGTCGACGCGGTAGGTCAGGCGTGGCTTGATGCCCTTGAGCACGCCGTTGAAGTTGTCGCGGTCGATGAACACGAACTTGCGGTCCTTGAGCTTGGGCAGCGGCTCCAGCGGGTTGCCGGAGAAGTCGCCCAGTACGCCGACGACGAAGGGCAGCTCCTTTTTCTCGATGGCATCGCCGATGTCCACGTCGTAGGTGATATGGACCCGAGGCGCGCGAACGCGGTCGAGTTTGTGCTGGGTGCTTTCCTTCTTCGCCATCGTGTTCTCCAGTGCGAGCAATTCGCTGCGAATCATTGCGCGGCCCGTTGCCGGGCGCTGCGCGTTACAGTCCTTCGATCGTCAGCAGCAGGCGCTGACGGATTTCGTCGTTCATTTCCAGGATGTTGTCGCGGCCCACCAGCTCTTCGAAGCTGGTGTTGCCGGCAATCTGCGTGCTGCTGCGGATGACCGAGTCGTCGGGCAGTTCAGAGCGCACCGGCGAGCTGATGACGCAGAACGGCAGGTCGCCAAAGCCCTTGAGGCGCTCGAAGCTGAGGTTGTAGCGCAGGCCCTCGAACAGCCGGCCAAGGCCAGGCGACTTGCTCAGGCAGTAGAACAGCACCAGGTAGTGCACCACGAAGCGGTACAGCTCGGCGCTGCTGCGGTTGGGGTCTTTGATGACGTTGCGAAACCGCGCCAGGTCGAAGGCGTGGAAGCCCACCACCCACCGGGTCGGGCTGGTGATGCGGATGACCTGGCCGCTGTGTTCCAGGGCCTTGTCGTATTCCAGCGGGAACAGTTCGGGGGTGGTGCTGATCAGGTTCAGCGGTACTTCCAGCTCGGTGACCAGCTGGAACGGCGCCGCCGAGCCGATACGTTCGTAGAGTTCGACCAGGGCCTGGAAGTGGCCCTGGGTTTCGCGCCCGCTGCTGCGCTGGGCGCCTTGCAGGTATTCGCCAAACAGGGTTTGCGGACGGATCAGCGGTGCCACGGTGGCGAGGTAATCCGCCGCCTGCGCCTTCAGCGCATCGGAGATTGCCCGCGTCTGGCTACGCAGCTTGATCAGTGCTTCGACATCGAATGTCTGTGTCATTGGTGCATCGTCCATGTGCCTGCTTGATCGTCCTGAAACGCCGGTGGCGTGGACTTGAAAAATCGCCTTTCGGCTGCAGCGAATTTGAGTGCTGGCATATGAATATTGTGTTGCCAGCAATGCCGAGTAGGGCACCTCGCTGCGGAAGAAGTTCCGGCGAGGGGGGTGATTTTTTCCCCGTTTTGAGACGCGACGCAATAATGGCGCGATGATATTGACAGCGTGTCTTGGGCGCAGAATATGGGGGGTCAAGCCCTAAAGACTGGGTACGAAAGGGGCTGGAAAGCGATGAAAATCGTTGGCAAAAGATTTTTTCAAAAAGTGAATCCGGTCTCATTTTTTGCGCTGACCGCTTTCTCGCGGAGGTGTTGGCGAGGCGCCTCAGGATGATGGCAATGCGACGGAATGTGCCGCGCGGAAAGAGTGTTATCAGGCGTGATTCATCCGTTTGGATGGTGACTTTTGAAAGCTCGCGCGCTCCCTCGGAAATAGCGTCGACCCCCGGGCCTGTGCCGCACCTGCACAGGCAACGGTCTTACCGAAAACCTTGAAAACGTGCGCGATCACTGTGGGAGAGGGCACGCCCGTTCCCACAGGAACAGCGCCGGCCCCAGGGTTTGTGCCCTACCTGCAGCAACAATTGCCTCAGCCAAAACCGTGAAACCTGCACGGCCCCTGTGGGAGCGGGTTCACCCGCGAACACCGGCGTAGCCGGTGCCATCCTCATGGTCGGCGGCCTGCTCGGGTCATTGCCGGGGTAGTGCAGGTCAAGCAAAATGAGCGCATGGACGAGAGCAACCTACTGCAAGGAATCAGCATGATCGACCTGAGAAGCCCGGATGCAATCCTGAGCGACTACGCAAAGCGTTACGCCGATTTGCTCCCCGAACTATCGCCGCAGTTGCAACAGCGCATGGCCTACATGCCGGAGCCCGACGCACCAAGGCTGCCGCGGACAAAGCCCGCCTGGCTGAGCGACCGATCCTGCACCTTGACACCAGGCCAGGCGCTAGACCGCGCGCAGGGTGCACTGCTGGGCCTGGCGATTGGCGATGCGGTAGGCACCACCCTGGAGTTCCAGCGCCGCGATCAGGGGCAGGTCAGCGACATGGTCGGCGGTGGGCCGTTCCGCCTCGCGCCAGGTGAGTGGACCGACGATACCAGCATGGCGCTGTGCCTGGCAGACACCTACGCAAGCCAAGGCAAGTTCGATTTCGCGACCTTTGCCGATGCCATGGTGCGCTGGTACCGGCAGGGCGAAAATAGCGCCAATGGCCGCTGCTTCGACATCGGCAATGTCACCCGCCGAGCCCTGGAAGGGTGGGAGGCCCAAGGGCTTGCGTGGATGGGCAATCTCGAAGCCTCGACAGCGGGCAATGGTTCGTTGATACGGCTCGCGCCTACGGCGATTTTCCGCCGCCACTCGCTGTCGGCAACCTGGTGGGAGAGTGTGACGCAGAGCAGTGTGACCCATGGCGCGATCGAGGTCTCGGAGTGCTGCAAGTTGTTCGGTGCACAGCTGCATTTGGCGCTCAATGGCGCGGACAAGGAAGAGGCGTTGTCGCCGAAGGTGCGCCCCCTGCAGCCCCGGGCCTTGATCATCAATGCCGGGGAGTACAAGCACAAAACCCGTGAGCAGATTCGCTCGTCAGGGTATGTGGTCGATACTTTGGAAGCAGCGCTCTGGGCTGTGTGGAATACGGACAATTTCAGGGATGCGATTCTGTTGGCTGCCAACCTTGCCGATGATGCCGACAGCGTGGCGGCGACGGCAGGGCAGATTGCGGGCGCCTTGTATGGGGTGTCGGGCATGCCGCCGGAATGGGTGGCCAAGGTTGCCTGGTCGCGGCACATTTGTGAACTGGCAAGCCGGTTGTTTGAACTCGCGCCTCAGGGGGATGAAATGGACGAGCTGCTATCTGGCAGTGAGTGATAGCACCTTTGATCAGGTAATGGCTCTCAACGCGTCAACTGCAGCCCGGCAAAATCGCAGTAGGTCGAACGTTAACAGGTCAGTTTATGCTCAGTGGCTTTTAGCCTGGAATTTTTTAAATGAACTCCATTCTTGTCCATTGATTAACGCCATATAGAATTTGGCAAAAGCCTCGCTAAGTTCATGGTCGTCTTGTAAGTTTGTTTCCTGTAGATAACGATACCAGGAGATGTCTCGCGCCTCTAAAGGTGCGTGGATTTCACCGTTCTCAGATTTCAACAGAAGGTCGCGAAGTAGGTTGAGCATGGTCATGGCGTCAGGATTCTGGTCCTTGATAGTTTCAAGCTTTTCGCGAAGCGCTCTGGCTGTAATTTTCAGTGTGTGCTTGTCCATTTAATGCCCGAGTATGCATAGTCCAGAGGGGCGCCGCTGTAAGTCCACGTCGCCCCGTCTCCAAGTTGCTGCGGCTTATCAACTGTCACCTTGTCGGTTTTCTCCGCCGTACTCGCTTTGAGCCTGACCAAGGTAGGCAACTCACCGCCCATCGACCTGGACGCAAATGTCCTTGCCGTCGATGACCTTGCATGGCCAGTTGTCGTTGATGTAGTGATCCGGCTTGAAGCACACCCGATCATCATTGACCCAGAACAACTGCCAGGCAGAACCCGATATCAGCAGCTTCGAGCAGGGCGTATAACCCCTGGCCAGCAAAGCCCCCGTAGTCAGAATCATCACCGCAGGGACGACATGGATCAGCGTTTTAATCGATATCCCGAACATCAACGCCTGGAAGCGGTGCAGCCGGGATGCAGGGGGTGGGTCGAACTTCTTGCCGGTCCAGGCGCAGATCGCGCTGCCAACGAGCAGGATGGCGAGTGCCGGTGGCGCCATGAGCAGGCCGAACGCGAGGTACGGTGTTTCCACGACCGGAGCGCCACGAAGCAGCCTGCCGTACAGCGGGAACAGGTAGTTGGTATAGGCATAAAGCGAGACGGCCCCTACCAGGAGCAATGCGATGAACATGGCGACGGCCAGCAGCCTCATCTTGAGAGGCGTAAGCCCGGGTGACATTTGTGAGGAGCGTGTATTCATTCGCAGAGCTTGGGCAGGTTGAACGTGGGGGCGATGGCAGTGAGGGCATCGATGGCAGCCTGAGGGCGCTTGGCCAGGTAGGCAAGTCTATTCCGTCGGGGCGCAGCTTGCGGATGACCCACCACTTGGCTTCATCGTAAAGCTCGTCGGCAATTCTACCCGCGATGTTTTTGGATGCCATAGCGTGGCGCATTGAGAGTCCTGCGCGCTCGACCTCGATTGGCGCTTGGCGGGTAGATCAACTCATGTCCATCTGGCGTTTCCGGCCCTTGCTGACCATCGCAGGGGCGATGCTCGGCCGCTGCCGCTAGGCAACGAACGGTGCCTGTTCGGTCCAATAGTACTCTTCGTAATCAACCAAGGTATGAACTCGCGAGTGGCCGAGTTCAATCAGGTAGTTGAATCGTCAAGCCGCGGGCCGACTGAATGGCCACGTAGTAAGCGTCCTTCAATACCCTGGCCAGCTCCGGGTCATTTTCCTCGAATTCCTTCGATGCAACAGCTCCAATCGTTAGCCTGTGCAGCTTGGATTTATCCTTTTCGGTACCGTCGAAAACTGCCCTGATGTACTTTAACTGGTCGACTATAGTCGCGTAAACCGTAAAGCCAGGAATGCGCTTTTGTCGGTCAATCGCCAGCGCAATTGCGTTATCTACATACTCCAGTGGTGTGGCTGGTTTCATCTCTCACCTGCTCATATTAGTTTGAAAGGTTATTTCCGATACAGGTTATTTGCATCGTTCCACGGAATGGATTTCGGTCCACGTGATGTGCATGAGTTGTATCGATATGTGTACGATTCTTGGCCGTTTTCACTTGGAGGCATGGGGCTAATGGCCTGCGGCTTTCAGCAGTGGCTCCAGTTCGACGCTCAGCTTCATCGCGGCAGGGTCTTGCGCCATCAGGCTGTCGATGATCAAGCGAAGCTTGAGTAATTTTTGCTTGAGTGTTTCGGTGTTCATGGTCAGTCCTGATTGGGGTAAGGAAATGCACCACTTCACCGCAACGTAAGAGGGCGCCACTCATTTGTTGGCAGGGTCAAACGTTCATGCAATGTCGGATTTAGTCAGCATTTATCTATGTGGCACTAGATGGCCGTGCCCCGATTTTTTCCTGGCTTGATGATTAGTAATTCATCGAGTTGTCTTTTGCGGCATTTTATCACGAAAGCCAGCGCCGCATCAGGATCATCCATGAAGGCATCAAATGTAGCTGGAGCGATGGCGTAATATTCTTCGTAGTCAACCATGCCGTTGCTGACGGGGAACGAAACGTAATACTGGCCAGCGTCTTCTTCGATGCCGATTGAGTACATGTGTTGACGACTGATGAAAAGATCTTTGAATTTCATAGGGGGCCTTCAAAAAAGGGGAGAGGTGCTGAACATCTTGGCGGAAATACCCGCCGCGTCTATGACGGCTTCACTGTTGCCGTCAGGTAGCTTGCCACCAGGGATCCAGAATTCGTTTGCACCGGCTTCATTTCCTGATGGAATCCGTAGATTCAACTGCTTCGGATCAGGGATGTCTACCCGGACCAGTGCATTGGTATCAAGAAAATTCTCAGGCAAGCCAAGGGCTTGCTCCAACGCGCGCTTGTCACCTGCTGTCTTGGCAAGTAGTTCGGTTGCTTCGTGGCCTGGCATGATGAACGACGTACCATCTCTCTGTGCGATGCCGTATTTCTCAAGGTTGGTCTGGGTCATGAAGCGTGAGGCGCCATTTTCGAATTGGGCCAAGTGTTGCGCGACATAATCTGGGTCTAGATAAGTGGTGGGGTCGGGCCTTTCGCCTTTGGCGATTGCAAGGATATCTTCTTCGGTGAATCCAGGTTTGTATTTGGGTTTTGGCGGCTCAACAGCCTTCTGCGATAGCTCGCGAGAGCGTCCGTTGGCAGGTAGTGGTTCAGTCTCTGCACGCTTGAATGGTGTGGCGTCACGTGCTTGAAGTTCAGCATGTGCCAGCAGCTTTTGCTCGTTCTTTGCCAGCCAGGCGGCCAGTTGCTTGTTGGACATTTCCGCCTGCAGCCGGGCACTGCGTATGGCGGGCGTTTCCATATTCCTCTGAATGCCCGCCTTTATCTGCCCGCGGGTCAGGTAGGTTACAATGGCCGTCAGCAGCAGCAACACCAGTTGCTCCTGGCCGCGGGCCAGTTGGCGCGCCGCACGCTCGACACGCTCCTGGGCCTGCGCCGCGGAACCGCCGCTCGGGTCCAGGCCAGCGGGCTTGAGGCCATCCTCGGCAAACCAGGCCGTGGCCATCCCTTGCTGCAAGGTCGACAGGCAGGCCGGCAGGCCCTGGTAGAAATACTCGGCAATCGCCGACAGCCCCAGGCCCATGAGGATCAGGTTGCCGACCTGCAGGCCAATGCCGGCGCCGGCCACCGCGCCCGGCGCCGCGCCGACGCCAAAGGCGAACGCCCCGGCCACGCCACCGGCGAGCGAGCCAACCGCCACACTGCCACCGAGGATCATCGACACCTCTTTGACCAGTTGCAGCAGCACCGGCAGGATTTGCTCGATACCTATCGAGGACCACTTGCGCTTGAGGTTGTCCTGAATGATCGGGTAGGACAGGGCCATGGCCTGGCGCACGTTGTCGATACGCTGGCCACCGAGGTAGCCATAGGCCTGGTTGGCGCCATTGCTCACTCGCCGGCTGAAACCGTCCCAGGCCTCATGGGCGCTGTTCAGGCCGCTGTCGACGCTCTGGTTGAGCTCGCTGAATTTCTGCTCGAGATTGCGTTCGATGTCTCCCCAACTGGGGATGTTGGCTAAAAGATCCATTTTCGCTTCACTGTCCATGGAAGTGGCGGCGCTCGGCGGCGAGCGCAGCATGTCGCGTCAGACCTCAGGATGGGGGCGAAGTCCGGCGGAGAGCCCATTGTTCTCATGACAGGCGTGCGCGGCAATGATGGCAATTGAGCATCGCTGCACGGCTTTGTGGCTGACCGCATCCCGCAAGTGCCATTACGGCCGCGTTCGCAATGGCCATTTGCCGGAATTGGCCAGTGGCAAAAAATTTGAACCAATCCACGTTATGAAACATTTTTTCTCCGCCAGTGGAGCTGATGCGTCAGGTAGCGAAGCAGTTCGAGTGGGAGCTGTCAGGCATGGGCTTCGATCGACACCTGAAGAACCTTGTGCGACGGGCCGTTCGGCGATAGCCGGGGCGCTTTCGGGCGCCAGTGAGGAAGATGAAGGATGGCGATATGACATTGCCTTCCAGGGCGGTATTGCCCGGTTTCCTAGGCCTGTAGTGAGTTGACAGGGCAGCTTTTGTCGGTGTTTCCTTTGGGCCTTTGTGCCTGCCTGGCATTCGGGAATGTGAACTCTGTCGCATTTATTTCAATGCGTGATGGCACTTTCCTTTCTGTAGACAGTCGCATGATTCCGCAGAGCACGCGCGTTATGCGCGCATGCAGAATACGCCCGCAAGATCAGGGTTGCAGCTGAGCATCGCAAGCGCGTGCTGGCCGTGTTTTCAAGGAGATTTCGCATGATCATGGACTTGGCCTCCGCGCTGCTGTCGCCACAGAACCGCCGCCTGTTCAAGTTTCACAACCTGGCCAACCCCGAGCAGGAACTGCTGCTGGAAACCTTCAAGGGCACCGAAGCCCTGTCGCGGGCGTTCAACTACGAACTGCTGCTGGTCTGCGAAGACTCCGGCGTGCCGCTCAAATCCATGATGGGCCAGCACGTCAGCATCGAGATCGAACTGGCCGAAGGCGGCCCGCGCTACATAACCGGCTACCTCACACGCTTTGCCAGCATCGGCAGCGACGGCGGCATGGCGCGCTATACCGCAACCCTCAACCCGTGGTTCTCGATGCTGAAGAACCGCTTCGACACGCGGATCTTCCAGGGCAACACGGTCGAGGAAGTGGTTACCGAAGTGTTCGCCCTGTGCCCGGCGTTCTCTCGTCACGAGTTCCGCCTGACCCGTCCGCAGAAGCGCTACACCTACATCACCCAGTACCGTGAAACCGACTTCAACTTCGTCCAGCGCCTGCTGGAGGAAGAGGGGATGTTCTACTACTTCGAGCACACCGCCGAAGGCCACACCATGATCATCTGCGATGACTCCAGCACGCTGGTGGCCATCCCCGAGCAACCGCAAATCCGCTTCCACAGCGCCTCGGTCACCGAGACCGCCGACTCCATCACCCAGTGGAGCGGCAACCGCCAGCTGCAGTCCGGCAAGATGGCCACGCAAACCTTTGACTACCGCCAACCGAACAACCGCCTGCCGGTGGCGCTGAACAGCGTGAACAAGCAGGGCGATGTCGAGAACTTCGAGATCTACGACTTCCCCGGCCAGTACACCCACGGTACCTATGACGAAGGCGAAACCCTGCTGCGGCTACGTATCGAAGCGCTGGAATTGCGCGGCAAAAAGTTTGAAGGCGCCAGCAACTGCCGGGCCATGAAGCCGGGCTACACCTTCGAACTGCTGCAGCACTACGCTCACGACCAGGGTGCCGTCGAAGACCGCCAGTTCCTGCTGATGAGCGTGGAAAGCGAAGGCCACAACAACTACCTTACCGGCCAGCAGGCCAGCTACTTCAACACCTTCAGTTGCGTGCGCAAGAAGATCCCGTTCCGCCCGCAGCTGAGCACGCCCAAGCCGACCATCGCCGGCCCGCAGACCGCGATCATCGTCGGCCCACCGGGTGAGGAGATCTTCACCGACGAACTGGGCCGGGTGAAGATCCAGTTCCACTGGGACCGCAATGGCAAATACAACGATCACAGCTCTTGCTGGGTACGTGTCGCCCAGTCCGGCGCCAGCGGCGGCTTCGGCAGCATTCAGATCCCACGCGTAGGCGACGAAGTGGTGGTGGTGTTCCTGGACGGCAACCCGGACCGGCCGCTGATCATGGGCAGCCTGTACAACAGCACCAACACCCCGCCATGGTCGCTGCCGGCGAACAAGACCCAGAGTGGTTTCCTGACACGGTCGATGAAGGGCAAAGGGTCGAATGCCAACTTCTTCCGCTTCGAAGACAAGGCTGGTGCTGAGCAGATCATCATGCACGCCGAGCGCAATCTGGATACTGAGGTTGAGGCAGATGACAGTCTCAAGGTGGGCGGGAATCGAACGATCAACGTCGAAGGCAAACATTCCGAAACGATCAAGCTGGAAACCAGTATTGCGGTGGAGGAGGGTTCGTATTTTGTGACGGTGGATCAAGGGGCAGTGAAAATTAAGGCTGCAACGTCCATCACGTTGGAGGTCGGAAGCAGCAAGCTGGAAATGAAATCGGATGGCACGATTACCCTGTCAGGCATCTCCGTGGACGTTGCAGGCAGCAAAATAATCAATTTGAACAAGTCTTGATTAGCGACAAGGAAAAGTCCCATGCGTAGAAACATCTACGACCGATTATCTGAACGGCGCGAACGCGAAGAATGCCTTGAGCGTGAGCGTCTAGAAGAGGAGGCTCGCAATGCGGAGCCCCCTCCACCAGAGCGTTTTCTTACAAATGAATTGAGTTTCGTTCGTCCAGAAAATTTAAAAGACAAGACGTTTCACGTCTTCACGCTGACGGACATCGGACCTAGCCCGTTCTCGTTCGTCGTGGGGCGTTCGCCAGTGGAACCGGGTACGGACTTGGAGACGCTTGCGCAACAACTGCTTGGTGAGTTGAAAAAGACGTTGTCCCATGTTCAGTGGATCGAGCCGGTTTCCCCGGTAGAGGTAGCTGGATTGGAGGCCCGACGTGTCGAGTTTCGTTGGCGACAACAAGGCCAACCGGTTCATCAAGTACAGCTGATTTTTCTGCATCAGGATGAGTACAAGCGGCCTTTGCTCATGCAAATTACTGGTACGAGCAACAGTCCCAAAGGCATGACGGCGGAGGAGCGTAGTGCTTTCGATACGTTGGTTGAAAGTCTTCAACTGCGCTATCTGCCCGCGAACGAGGGGGATGCTGAACAGGCCGAATCAGCATGACTGCGGCTGCTGCGAGATTAGATGATCCAATCGAGCACTCCAGCGCTTTAGGTGGATTGCTTGCTGGCTTAGCAATTGGTGCAGGCGCGGTACTCATAGGTATTGCCGTTATCGGGACCGGCGGGCTTGGGGCTGTAGCGCTAGCCGCGATGGTTGGCGCGGGAGCAGCTACTGGCGCTGGAATCGGTCAACTGATTGGTAGCCTATCTTTCGCTTGTAGTGAAACAGGGCAAATACGATCAGGCTCAAGTAACGTTTATATAAATGGGAAGCCTGCTGCGAGGGCTCATCTGGATAATGCCGAGTGTTCGGATCATCCAGGGGGGCCTAAGATATTGGCCCAGGGCAGTGACTCGGTTTATATCAATGGTCAGCCTGCGGCTCGAGTCGGTGACCGGACAGTTTGTGATGCAAAAATAAGTGCTGGCTCCCCTAATGTGTGTATAGGAGGGGGGACAGCGACGACTGATGCAATTGACCCGGAAGTTCCTGTTTGGCTTGAGCGTTCGGTGATGGCGTTGGGGCTGGCTAGTGCTTTTGTACTGGCAAGTCCAGTGTTGGTGATGGCGGGGTTGGCAGGTGGTATTGCTGGCGGAATGGCTGGACATTGGGCTGGCGGCGAGCTTTTTGGTGAGGGCTCTGATGGCCAGAAGCTGATGGCGTTTGGTGGTGCTCTGCTTGGGGGGGGCATCGGCGCGAAAGGCGGAAGAGCATTTGACGCCCGATATGAGATCCGGTCTCATGGTTTCGGTTCTAACCTCGGGAATGTTAAAGTTGTTAGACGGGCTGCACCTCCACTTACACCTAAGAAAGGAATATCTCCACAGCTTTACCAGAAGTTGCGAGCGAAGACGCCCAGCAGAGAAATCCAGGCGATGGTGAATAAGGATGTTGTATTACCCATGAAGGATCCAGCGCTGCCGGGGCTGGAAGTTACAAAGCCGTTGCATGCTGATCATATCGTCCCGATGAAGACGATTACAGAAATGAAAGGATTTGATAAATTGACATTTGAACAGCAAGTCGAGATATTGAATTACAAGCCTAATTTTCATGGGTTGAGTGAAACTGCTAATACCTCGCGCGGCGCTAAAACCTACTCAGAATGGACTAGGTATAAAAAAGGTGGAGTAGATGTTGACGCTGGTTTCAGAAGTAGTATGATGGAGCGAGCGATGAAATTGGAAGTTGAGTTGCAAGAAATGATATCTGGTGTCTTGTAGGAAAAATTAGATGATTACTCTTGATGATATTTTGCAAGATCTCAGTGTTGAATTTTCTGGCCGTAAGTTGTGCTTCGATCTCAAAGACATCCCTCAAGATGTCGTCTTGCCCGCAAGTTGGGAGGGTTTTGGGCTTGGTCTTGATCTTGCGCCTGTATATCCTGAAGGTTGGGATTCATTTTTAAATGAGTTTCCAACAACGCTCGCGCTATTCAAGGACTGCTTGCTGGGCACCGTATTATTGATAGATGCTGAGATTGAAATGGTGTATGTCTTTCATGATGGCGCCAGTTTCTACTATTATGTAGGGGGGAGGCCTGTGGAAAGGACTGAGGCTGGGGAATTCAAGCACCTTCCCAGTAGGCTTCAAGATTTTTATCGTGAAGTGCATGATGGGTACACTTTCTTTCCGGCGCGCTCAATGGGGCCGCAATGCCTTAGTGACCAGTCACGTGTTTCCGACTTAGTTGATGAGGAGGACGACTCTTTTGCTGATAAGTGGATTACGGTATTCTCGAATGGCGCCGGAGACTATGTCGCGGTAGAGGCCGACAAGCAAGATGATACGGAAGGCTTGATATGGTGGCATGAAGATCCTGTGACTCCAGAAATGGGGATTGATATTTTTGAAGTTATGGATGCATGGATGGCAATATTCCTAGAGGATACTAAGTCTCGCAATGAGTTGATAGTTAAATTTCATTGATTATTGTTAATTATGGCGATGCTGAGATGTTTATTAAACTACTGGCTTCGCTCCGTTTTCAATGTGCCGTGATTTTTCTTGCTTGCCGAAGCCAGGGGTGACATTGGCTACGGCTCGAACAGAGAGTGCCGTAAGGCCGCAGTCTGTTCGCGCGCGCCACCATTGGTCGTTTTATTATCAAGCTCAATCTGGAAACCCATTAGCAATTCACCTGCGACGATGGCTTCGTGCTGTTGTTTTGACATAAGGTTTAATTGGTTCGTATGCTGTGTGGTTTTGTTTTTTAAAAATTGTTAGTGTGTTATCGCTTGGGGAGAGCTATCATTTTCTTGCAAATTCTTAGTTTTTACGTCATTTGACTAACTTAACTAATGCACTGAACAAGACCACCACGCTGGAGCGCAAGCCCGACGGCGAAGTGCTGCGCATCAGCCACCC